>Ga0315282_10002227_pt1 | contig 35977 bp, 41 predicted proteins | sample YL17G07_20_MG_FD_203693 | JGI IMG/M metagenome (GOLD analysis project Ga0315282, IMG submission 203693) | Sediment microbial communities from Yellowstone Lake, YNP, Wyoming, USA - YL17G07_20 | ecosystem: Environmental > Aquatic > Freshwater > Lake > Sediment | place: USA: Wyoming | collected...
AACTCTTGGTTATATAATTTCCAAATTCGTTTTTGTTTGTACATACTGGTCACCAAAATCAGTATGTACCCCAGGGTTTAAACCCTGGGATTCGAATTTAGAATAGGGGAATTATTGGACAACCGCTCGGCAGTAATACAAATTTATAGTATATAAAGATTGTGTATAAAAACTGCTCTCCATTCATTTGCTTTTAATCCATTCGTGGTGGTAGATTACATCGTTAAGCTTGAGTTTGAGCCCATGCTTGCTTAATTGCTCTTTTACTATTTTATCAAGCGCGTTTCTGTGGGACTCTGTAGCTGCTTCCATGTAGGCCTCTTGAAGCTCGGGATGATCTTTCAATGAATCAAATAACCTCTTTCGTATATACTCGCTGAGATTTACATGCTCCACATATACATCTCTTACGCCCGCTTCTACCAAACTGGCGAAGAGCTTGTCGAGTAGCTCTGGCTTATACCTAAAATGGGGCAATAATGGTCCGACAAAGGCGTAAGTGCAAATGCCTTCCTCGTTTAGCCTCTTTAGGGTGTTTATGCGCATGCTGGCCGCTGTTGCCCTGACTTCGAGGAGGCGGCTTAATTTATCATCGGTGGTTGTGACTGTCATACCTACGGTAATGTCTGGTATTTGCTTCAGAATGTCTATGTCACGAAGAACCATTGAGGATTTTGTCAATATCTCCACAGGCTCCTTGTACCTTTTTCTGGCGATTACTTCCAGAATGCCTCTGGTTAGCCTGTACTTCGATTCTACCCCTTGGTACGGGTCTGTGACAGAGCTGAGGAATATTGACGCGTTCTTAGTTGGTAATGAGCCTATTTCTTTATCAAAAAGTCTTACCGCGTTTGTTTTTACGTAAACATATTTGCCCCAATTATCAACCGTTTCGTTTACAAATCTGCCCATAAAACTAGCATAGCAGTACAGGCAGCCAAACTCGCAGCCCGTGTAAGGATTTACAACATAATCGGCATCCGGCAATCTTGACTTTACTATTATCTGCTTTGCTGTTATCTCCCTGATTTTCATAATATTATTTTATGTTTTCCTATATTTATACCTTGTTTCTAATTATATCTCTATTCCTCTAAAAGCGATTTTATGCTCACTCTTTCAAAAGCAAAAAAATCTCAAGGGGCTATAAAGGGTTTTGCAGAAGATTTTATAGTCGAAGAGATAGCGCCAAACGGCATATTGATAGAACGTAATAAGATATATACACGGGATAATTTTCCAATCCAGTCAGACGCAGTTGCAGAGCAAAAATTCTCTGTTTTTATACTGCAGAAAATGAATTGGAATACCGTGCAGGCGTTGCGAGCAGTAGCAAAGCGTTTTAGGCGCGGCATAAGGTCGACGGGCTTTGCTGGCACCAAAGACAGGAATTCAATATCAACGCAGATGTGCAGCATATATGGAGTAACTCCTGAAATGCTTGCTTCGGTGCACGTAAAGGATACATCAATAAATGGCGCCTGGCCGTCTAGCACTGGCGTAAAGCTTGGAGATCTGCTAGGCAACAGATTCACAATAAAAATACGTGACATTAAGGAGCAACTGGGACTTGATGGTATTTTGGGTGAATTGAACAACGTTTTCCCAAACTACTTTGGCGAACAACGCTTTGGTAATAGAGAAAACAATGCGCAGATAGGCATCGATATCTTAAGAGGTGATTTCGAATCCGCAGCAATGCACTTTTTGACCGATTGCACAAATGAAATCAGTCAGGACGCAATAGAGGCAAGACAAAGACTTGACATGGAGCGCGACTTCAAATCTGCAATTGAATACTTCCCAAGCTATCTCAAATACGAAAGGGCTGTGATAGAGTATCTGCATAGATTTGCTGGCAACTATGCAAACGCTATGCGCATGCTTCCCAGGGCAATACTGCTAATGTTCGTGCATTCTGTAGAAGATTATTTATTCAACAAGGAGCTTGAGATGCGCGTAAAGGATGGCTTGATTGGACCCCAAGGAGAGGATCTTGTCTGTGAGGCTGACTTCTACGGTTTTCCCGCCCTTTCCAAAACAAGAAAGTATGGTGAAGATGGATATGGTAAGGAGGTCTTTGTTGTTGGCAACATAGTGGGTTATGACACTGAGCTTAACTCGATTGAAAGAGACCTGCTTGAAGAACTGGGTATAGACAATAAGATGTTTGCTCTGAAAAGGATGCCGGAGCTCAACTGCAAAGGCTCTCACAGGGTTTTCTTTGCCCCATTTAAAGATTTTAATCAAAAATTTGATGAGAATGGCAATCTGATGCTCAGCTTCTCGCTTCCAGCAGGCTCCTATGCAACAACTTTGTTGAAAGAGTTTGTAGATTATGAAACTAAGCAGATGCCTGCTTCTCTTTCTTAGCTATGGGATTTTATTGTCAAACTTAAAATAAATATTACACATAAACAGACTTTTCCTATTTGCCACTGATTTGTCGTAGGTCTTCTTTATCCGCATTTCTTGATAATTTTTTCTTATAAGCTATTAAATTCCTTTTTGATTCTACGGGAACTTTTATCCCGTATATATTCACTTTTTTGGCTTTGGAAAGGTTTGTACGACCGACCCTAATCCAACTGCCCATTTTTTTGTCAAACTCTTTTTCACTGTAAGCTCCACTTATGTCAATCAGCTGGTCTTTGTACTTTAGGGTCACTAAAAGTATGTCCCAATTTTTGTCCTTATATCGTTTTGGACCATAGACTATCCATCTTCTAACAATCTTTTGTAACTTCTTTATGTCGTTGTCTGGTATTTCTATGTCGATATCATAAAGTTTGCGTTTAGAACCATAGATTTTTGCTGCGAATCCTCCAGTAATTTGAAATGGTATTTTGTTGTTATTCAGTAGGCTTACAATCCATTTAAATGCGCTTTTAGTGTATTTCATATTTTATATGACCTGTCAGACAGTACTAGAACTTTTGTGTTATATTGTTTTGAGCATTCAGTGCATTGCCTTACTGAATCTTTGCTCTACATCGTCCCAGTTAACTACGTTCCACCAGTTTTCTATGTACTTGGCTCGGTCGTTCAGATATTGCAGGTAATATGCGTGCTCGAAAACATCTAATGTCAGCAGTGTTGGAAGCCCTGCGAGGTGCATCGAATTGTGCTTCTCTATCTGTGTCAGTACAAGCTGGTCTGTTTCTTTGTCGTATAACAGGAGGGCCCATCCGCTGCCTTCTACTGTTTTTGCAGTATCGCTGAACTGCGCCTTGAACTTGTCAAAGCTTCCAAAGTCCTTGTTTATCCTGTCAGCGATTTTCCCACCAACCTTGCCGCCGCCTTTTCCTGCAGGAGCCATGTTTGTCCAGAACAGGCTGTGCAATGAATGTCCGCCAAAATTGAAACTGTAATCTCTGAGGATTGCCTTTATGTCTACTTGAATCTCGCCGTTTCTTGCCTTCTCAAGCTTCTCCAAGGCCGCGTTTGCGCCGTTCACATAAGCGGCATGGTGCTTATCGTGATGAAGCCTCATTATCTGCTCTGATATGTATGGCTCTAAAGCGTTGTAATCATACGGCAGTTTAGGCAACTCATATTTCTTTCCCATTTATACACCCAGATTTTATTGCTTGAAAATTATTTATAGGCGTGTGCTTATTTTGCACCGTTCGAATAAAAAATGCGTTTGTAGCCGTCAAGCGTTCCGATATCAAACCATTCTCCGCTTTTTGGTACAACCGCATGCATCTCATTGAAGCTTATGAACCATTTTACGAATCTGCCGGGCTCGTCCGTGTTTTCGCTATATCTTATATACTTTTTGAACATGCCAAGCATCTCTTTTGGGTAGAAGTATATGCCCGTGCTTATGAGCGATGAGCTTGGTCTCTCCGGCTTTTCCTCAAGCTCTGTTATTATGCCGTTGTGCACCTTGACCACGCCGAATCTTTTCGCGTTCTCCAAGGACTTTATATCATACAGCACCATGCTTGGCTTGTGCTTTGCAGAGAGTTTGCTCAGTACCTCACCAAGATTAAACGTATAGAAATTGTCGCCCGCTATGACCAGCAAATCGCCTCTGATCCGTGCCTTTTCTATTGTATAATAGATGCCTTTGACCGCGCCGAACTTCTTCTCATTTTTAGTGGTGGGTTCCACAACGAGTTGTAATCGCTTTTTAAAGCCCGACTTTTGTTTCAAACGCATCCAGTAGTTGAATTGATCGGCAAACTTTTTGTTTGTTGATATTACTATTCTGTCTATCTTGTTTATTCTTTCTAGGCCGTTGATTATGTAATCAACAAGGGGCCTGCCGTTTAGCGTAAGCAATGCCTTAGGTATGAACTCGCCTATGGGTTCTAGCCGCGTGGCAAAGCCGCCGCACAGTATTATTGCGTCCATATTCTCCATCTTTTTTGTATATAGAAGCATGAAACAGAAGTTAGAAATATCTTGTGTGTTGGTGTCTTGTAATCAGTAATATAGTTAATTAGAGATTAGAGATAGACTTAGCCGTATTTTAACTTAAGGTATAAAATCGTCGTTGCGAGAAGCAAACCAATGCCGTTCATAGCTGCGACTGGACCGTTTTTAATAATAGCCGCATATGTCACCCAAAGAACTAATCCTGTTACGTAGATGATGTACCTAGCTAAAGAAATATCTTTTGTTGATCTTGTTTTCCAGCTCTTTATTGCTTGTGGTAATAGCGATATTACAACGAGCGTGCCCGCGATGTACCCTAGCAAGTCTATGTAATTCATCTCTGATAATTAGTTACACTCTAATAAAAAGATTCGCATTCGCCGGGGTTGGGATTTGAACCCAAATTTCCCGAAGGAAACCAGATCTCGAGTTTCGCCGTTTTCTGGCGCGTTACCGGTTTCCGCCACCCCGGCTTTGGAGAAGGTATATGATTTAAAACTTAAAAAGCCAATATAAAGCTGGTTTCAATGTGCATGGCGCTTTTAGAAAAATTTTAAAGCCTTTTAAATCAACTATAAATAGACTGCCTGAATAATATATTGCTTAAATGAGTATGGTATTATGGGCAATAAATACTTTGGAGAGGGTTTTACATTACGGATAATAACAATAATCGTATTCATGTCATTATTGATAGGTGGGGTAGTATTTTCTGTTTATCTTTTTTTGGTGGCGAAGAGCTTTTATGTCCAGATTCTTGCTGTGCTTTTTGCAATACTTTCAATACTCTCGGGTTTCTTTAACTTTTCCGCATCTGTTTCCTATTATAGATCATACTTCTATGAAAAGTACTTGGCGGCCATAAAGATGAAGCTTAAAAAGCCCAAAGTATGGCCCAGCGTTGCTATCGTGATGCCAGTTTACAACGAAAGCCCGGCGATTGTCAAAAGCACATTTAAATCCCTCTTTAAGATGAGATATCCGAAAGAAAAGCTGACGTACTACGTCTTGGACGATTCGACGAAGCCAGAGATAGCAAACGAGGTAAAGAATTTTGCAGAAAAAAACAGCATTAGGTACATACACAGGGGAAACAGGAAGGGCCTCAAGGCTGGCGCGTTCAATAATATGCTTAAGCATTCAAAAGAGGAGTTTATAGCTATCTTTGACTATGATGAAAAGCTCATAAATAGGAATTTCCTTTTTGATTTGATGCCATACTTTGCTGATGAAAAGCTCTCCTATGTTCAAACAGAGAAGGCGTGTAGAAATACAAACAACCTGTTCTCAGATAGCGTGAATTTAATAGACGCATTTTTCTTCAAATTCATAGAACCCGCACGCGCTTTCAACAACACCGCGATATTTGCCGGCTCCTGCGGAGTTATAAGAAAATCTGTTTTGGACACGGTAGGAGGCTTTCCAGAGTATGTGGTGGAAGACACCTTCTTCAGTTTTGAGTCTGACGTTAGAAATTACAAGAGCTTGTACGTACCGAGAGTTTATGCTGTGGGTGATCCAATCAGGAGCTTCACTGCACTCGCAAAGCAGCAGTGGCGCTACAACTATGGAGACACGCAATTCATAGGGTACTTCATTAAAAATAACAAGAAGGGAAGGCTTACGCCACTTTCAAACATGGACTACATAACGCACGGCCTTGGTTTCAATTATATATCGGTGATACTTATTCTGTTCACAATTTTATCAATATTTTTGACCTTCTCCTCATTGCCGTTTGAGAATATTACTATAGCGCAGCTATTGAATGGCAGCTTTATCCCCAACTATTTTGAATACTTTGGCGCCATGGCACTGATTATGGCATTGCTCACGCCGGTGATACTCACAAAGATATACTTTAACTCAGCAAAGAAGGGGTTGATGCTGTTCATCATTAACTTTGGACTCGTATTTGTAAGGGCGGGGGCGGCATTCGCCGCATTATTTAAAATGAATCCTGCTGCAAAATGGAGTAGGTACATTGCCACAACCCAGAATAGGTTTATTTATGCATTATCAAATTCGATAGCAGAACTTTCATTCTCTGGTGTGATAATAATATTCGGGCTGATAGCGCTACTCACTAACCATGCTTCTGGAGGACCCTGGCTTGTATGGTACGGATCAATGTATCTCTTTACCTTTATACTGCTATACAAATACGGCTGATTCTTAAGTGAAAACACTATGGCTATTACCAAACCACCCAGAAGGCACGAGAACACCCATTATTTAACGCTTCTTTTGGTTGTGCTTATAATCACGGCGACCTTTGCCTTTTGCTTTCTATACGGTATAACCGGGCCATCTTGGGATTTGATAGTGCATTATTTTAATGGAAAGAGCATCACAAATCCGCAACTTTATACGAGCAAAAATATAATACTTAACGAGGTAACCGTACAGGGTAAGGACATTTATTACGAGGCGTACAGGGCCCCTCTAAGCGTGGCAATATTTGGTTTGCTTACGCTCTTTTCTGTAAAACCATTGCTTTTGTACTCCCTAATTCTGTGGGTGGCTTTTCTGATAGCAGTATACAAGTTTAGAAAGGACATGAAGTTTGATACCCTAATAACTTTTGCAGTTCTGCTCAGTCCTTATATAATAGGGATTACTTTCTTCCTAAGTAGCGAAGAGATACTTTCAATTATATTTGTGATGTTGTCATTAGGTCTGCTTATAAAAGAAGAACCTTTGGCTGGAGTTACATTGGGGATTGCAAGTCTAGCTAAATATCCAACCATTATATTATTGCCTACGATATTGTTACTTTATAAGCCAAAAAGAATTATTAAGGGATTTCTTTTGGAATTCCTAGTTATACTGCCTTGGCTTGTGTTCAACTTCGTTATAAGTGGGAATCCTTTTACTAGCTATATACAATCCTATGCAACTGTGCTGGGCAGTGCATCATCAGAGCCAATATTTTTGTCTACATTGACAATGGTGTTTGGTTATTCGGTTGTTCTTGGGATTATATATCTAATCGTTCTCGCAAAAATAAGATTTGATAAAAAGAAACTTCCAAATCCATTCTCTTTGAGAGATTTTAAAGGTACGAAGTTGGTTATAGTGGTGTTCTTTGTTTTATCACTGCTGCAATGGTTGCTTATTGTAGGCCATTATGATACCACAACGCAAGCAAGATATGCTTACTTGCTGGCTTTAATGATACTTATACTGCTTGCTTATGTTCTTAGCGAGGAACAGAAAGTATTCCGTATGGTAAAATATGTAGTATTTGTAGCTTCTATACTAGTCCTAATTTGCTTTGTAATAATACTGAACTATAGTACTAATTACCTAGTCTCTTACAACCCAAACTCGAATCAATCTATTTTTTACAAGGCACAGGATAAAATCAGTGCTTTGGGTTATGGAAATTGTAGATTAATTTCCAATGCATGGCCATATCTACGTTACCTTGGCTTAAATGCATATATGCCATTCTACGAAAACAGCACCGCAGATAAATATCCTATAATTATATTTAATTCCGCAGGAGTAAACGCTAGTGAAACAATAAATAATCTAAACCAAACAAAGATTGTTTACAGTGATAGAAATTTCTCTATTTTGATACCCTACAATTACAGCTGCTATACCAATTAGGGCCAAGTACATGGATATTAAATTGAGATTGGTATAAAACCAATAGATTATTTATAGTTTATTGATGATATTAGAATGTTTCCTTTGGAAGGATTCTGATATACAAGTATACGGATGATTCCTTGATATATGTGAAGCTGCACAACACCAGGGATGGCAAGATTCTGGCAATGTGCGATGCATCCGCATTGAATAGGGTTTTAAAAGAGGGCGAAGTCATAATCGATACTAAAACATATGCCGACTTCTACAAGGGCAGGCTCATGAATGTCGAGAGCCTTGATTCGGTAGCGATCAGCGACATAAATTCCGCAAATATCGTTGGCGAAGAGTCCATAAACGCAGCTATAGAGAGGTACATAATAGGCAAAAACAACGTGAAGAAGGTAAGAGGGGTTCCATACGCTCATGCGTACAGAATACCTTCGCGTTAGCCTGTTTGGGTGAGCTTCAGTATCGCTTCCGCTATATTGCCGTTTGACTGTTCAAGAACATCTCTCGCTTTTTCTTTGTCATAAATTCCAGACCTCTGCATCACCAATTCTATATCATCTTCTGTTATTACCGTGGCTGTCTGCTTTTGCTCTTCAAAAACAATTCCAGATATCTGAAAGCTTTCTGCCCCTTGGGCCTCAATTTTTATTATACTTGGGCTTGATATTGTTATTATCTTGTCCTCGCACTCTATCGTCACTTTTATTGCAGCGACTTCTGAAGACTTGATTCCCAGCTTGCTCATCATGTTTTTCAGGGTTCTTGGATCCATGTTTGGGAGCATCGATACACCGCTTATCTTTTATTCTTACTAAGCGCCAAAATTATCTTAAGCGCATCCTTGAGGATTGTGGCCTTCATTTTCTCCTCGTCTTCCCTGGTGTGCCATAGCTCTATTGCAACATAGTAGGCGTAGGTTGAGATGCTAAATATTTTGACATCTATTGAGCCCTTTTCTAATTTGTATTTTTTCGCTATTTCCCTGACCATCATTTCCTTGAACTTTTCGAATGGTATTGTAATGTCAAGGTCTAGATTGACATGTGTCTTTCTGCCTTTTGCTCTGTGGTTGTTTATGATTAGCGCTAGGGTTATTATGCTGTTTGGGATTATTAGGGGCTTGCCGTCCGTGCCTTTCAGTTCGGTATATATCAGGCCTATGTTTTCAACGGTGCCGGAATATCCTGGTGGGATAGCTTCGTGCGGGTATGAGGGCGGTATCTTCCCGTACTGCCATGCTATGAAAGTTATTCTGTCACCAATTTCAAATGGCCTTGCGGCAAAAATTGAAATTCCAGAGAATAAATTACCAAGGGTTGACTGGGCAGCTAGGCCGATCACTATCCCAAGGAACCCCGCGCCGATTAGTATGCTGGTAACATTAATGTTCATTGCACTGAGAAGCAATATCAAAGTAATTGAATAGCCGATCAACCTGACTATATTCCTAAAGGTGTTTGCCTCCCTTTCGGCCCTTTTGGAGGTGGCATAGAGGTATACAGATCTGGAAAATGTCTCAACCACAAGCATTCCAAGGAAGATTATGAGGACCGCCAGTGCCGCCACTCTATACTCTGAGGGTAGATTAAAAACCATGTAGAGGTAATAGAATAGCGTAGCTAGGACTATGCTTACAACGAGCAATGCAAATGCGTAGGCAAAAAGCCTGCCAACAGAAGCCATAACAAAATCTATGCATTAATCTTTTTAATCCTTAGGTATTAAAGTTTGGCTTTTGCTGTTTTGGTGTGCACTGATATTTCGGGGTGTTTCCAATACCTAAAAGTATACAGTAGGAATATCGTACCTATTCCTGTGTCAAACCATATTGCTGCGATTCTGAAAAAGATAGTTATTGCTGATGCAACGCCAAAGCTTACTCCCAATCCAGAGAAGAATGCGACAAGATAGCTGAGCATGGCGGCGTCCGCAACGCCCAAAGTCCCTGGAGCTCCAGTTATCATGCCCAAAAGCAGCGAAGATGTAAAAATGAATAACAATGTTGGAAAAAAGTATATGCTTAGATTTATTCCGAACGAAAGAATCACAAAATACAGGGCTAAGCCGCTGAATATCACCGCTGGTATAGTAAAGAGCATGGCGTAGGCGTATGTTTTTTTATCAAGGAGCTTGTGGCTTGTGAAGTACATGTCTCCGAATTCAAAAATTGGCTCAAGCCTCTTCCTATTGCCTAATTTTCTTTTCAAATACTCGTAGGGTTTTTTGGTGTATATAAAAACAAATGGCAGCAAAAGAATTATGCTTATGCCGATTGATATCGGTAGGTACTTGCGCACCAGGAAAGATGAGAGCAGAACAACAGCAACGAAACCGATGAAGTCGGTGAATATGTCAGCGATTACTGCAGGGAACGTCCTTGCAAACTTCATTCCAGTCACTTTGTTCAAGGTGCTTGAGACAATCGCCCTGCCAAATCTGCCTGGAGTAATGTCCATGGAAAACATGGACATGTATATCGCAAGGTTCTTTTTTGTATGAATCTTGATCCCGAGCTTTTTTATGAACCTATTCCATTTCGGAAAGCCAACAAGATCGCTTAGGAACACAAAAAGCAGGGCAAGCGAATAGTAGAGTGGGTTTATTGATGTTATAGTGCTTATGAATTTTGACGGCCCTTCATTTAGTACAGCAAGGATTGAGATGGCTAAGAAAATTACTACACTCAGTGCAAGGGCCATAAGCACAGTATATTTTGCCTTGGTCCCTCTTCGTGTGTGGAGATACTCGCTACCGGTTGTATGTATGTTGTCCTTTGACTGCATATCAATTAACCTTTAATACTTTATTAATAGTAATTAGAGGTAATAACCTGTTTTATATTAATATTGTTACGTGAGTCTTTATGGATCTAAAATTCTTGGTTTTTGCTCTTGCATTGATGGTTATATCTGCAAATGCATACGCAGACAATACAACATGTAACGTAATTTTGGGTTCGTGCGGCACAAACGCGACTACCACAATAAATGTAATTCACAACACAACAAACAAGACTGGCAAGCCCATTTATATGATGATGACTTATGCCCCTGGCTGCCCGCACTGTGAGAGGCTCTCAAATTACATACAGGAGCTTAATAGCACTTATGACATAAGGGTAACTTACATAAATGCGATAACAAACCAATCACTTGTGGCAAAATATTTGTCTTATTACAACGTACCTGAGGGGGATTGGGTTTCTGTGCCCCAATTGTTTGTCGGAACAAATTATTGCATAGGGGATACTCCTTGCATTTCATTATTATCAGATAACATTGCAAACTTCTCCAAAACAGGCGTTCCACAGCCCTCAATTTCAGGAACCTTAAGTAGTCTTAGTATATTGGAAATTACCGGCTTGGCTCTGGTCGACTCGGTAAACCCGTGCGCAATCGCTGTTCTCATTCTGTTGCTTTCTACATTCTTCATGCGTAACCCCAATAAGAGATACAAGTTGTTGCTTGCGGGCTTTGCCTTTGCGCTTGGCATATTTGTATTTTACTTTATGATAGGGATATTTTTATTGCTTGGGATAAAGTCAGCTCTTGCAATCACCGACCTTAGGAATGTGTATATTTACACGGCGTTCGGTGTGTTTTCAATAGTGTTAGGCTTGCTAAATCTCAAGGATTACTTCCACTATGGCATCCTTGGCTTTACAATGGAGGTACCAATGCGTTGGAAGCCCAAGATGGGCGCCACTCTCGATATGATAGTGCTTAAGCTCGCATCCATACCGGGTGCTTTCATAGCTGGGGTTGCAGTAACCGCTTTTCTTCTCCCATGCATAACTGGGCCGTATATTGTCGCGGGTAGCCTGCTCAGTGGACTGAACATATTTGATGCCTCTTTGTGGCTTGCATTTTATAACTTTTTGTTTGTGCTTCCGATGTTGATCATAACAACTATTATTTTCTTTGGTTTTTCATCTATAGAGAAGGCGTCAGAATTCAGGGAAAGAAACGTAAAGAAGCTTCATCTCATTGCCGGCATTCTGCTGATAATTGTAGGTGCTATAATGTTGTCGTCTGTTTTGCTTTGAAGTCGTACATTATACCTACTTGCAGGCCATGATAGCAACTGGGTTTATCAGAAACTTGCATATCGTATGTTCGGTCCTGTTGCCTCTTAGTAGCGCTTTTTCAAGTGGATGTAGAGGGCGAGTATGACCATCAGGTAGCCGAGTGCTCTGATTGGAATCAGAACCACTGAAAAGCTTCCGTAACCCAAAAGAGTCAGGGTGTGTGAGACGGCAAAGAAAACAAATCCTATGCCGATGTACAATCCCAGTTCTTTTGTTTTTGTCTTTTTGTAGACCAGAGCGCCCAAGCACACTATGACCAGGGCGAGGACTAGATTCATAGCGACTGTCGGATCCCAAACGATTGACATTTCATCTACCTCTAGTATGCCCTTCAATTAGTTGCTTATTTAAGCTTTGCTTTATTTGGATCGATGAAATTAGCAAAAATTAGGAATGGACTCGGCGGGAATCGCACCCGCGACCTTCCGCTTGCAAAGCGGACGCTCTACTACTGAGCCACGAGCCCATTTGATGAATTTAACAGAATTAGATTATTTATTGTTTGCTATTCACTGCGTTTGATTATCTTCTCTTGCTGCGCTTCCTCGCCTTTGCCTTTCTTGCCTTGCGATGCGCTTTTGTCTTGACTCTCTTTCGGCTCTTTCTCTTGCTTGCTTTTATTTTTGGTGAACGCTTTGGCGTTGCTGCACGCCTCAGCTTGCTTGCAACTCTCTTTCTTTGAGTGCCCTTGCCAACAAATTCGAAATCTTTCATGCCGATTCTCTCTCTGCCGAGAGAACCCAACACATCTTCAGCAATTACATTGCTGACCGTTTCAGATGTAGTTTCGGTGCTGGGATTGGTCACATACGCATTTTCAATATCGCTTCTTTGTAAGAGGTTTTGAAGCTCTTTCAGCTTCTTTAGCTTTTCTGACGCTTCCCTGTTGTAAGAGCTCCCCCTCCTTCTTTTTTGTCCCAATTTAACGCCGTTAGCAAATTGATGCTTATTTATTACTTAGGGCTTTATATAAATCTTTCTGTAGGATTCGACGTATTGTCAATTTTCTAGAACTTATAATTTTCTCCGTCTTTGGGTACGATCACGTTGTACTTCCTTGAAAGCTTTTCCTTAAGCTCATGAATCTTTTCATGCTCTCCATGCACTATGAATATGTCTTTAAGGCCGGTTATCTTGTCTGGCAAGGATTCGAGCTGCCTTCTATCCGCGTGCGCAGAGATATGGTATGTTTCTACACTGAGCCCTAAACTGACCTTGCGATTGTTTAGTATTATCTCTTTTGCACCCTCTTGGATTTGCTTGCCCATTGTCCCCTCAGCTTGATAGCCGACGAGTATGAGCTTGTTCGACTTGTTCTTTGAAAGCTTTGCAAGATAAAACATTATTGGCCCGCCAGTAATCATGCCGCTGGTTGTTACTATTATGCAGCCTTCGTCGCTGCTCACTATGGCGTTTCTCATGCCCTTCTTTTCTACGGGCACGAAGTTATCGCTTTTGAACGGATCGTAATCGCTCATGAGTATTCGGGTCTGGAGTTCCTTTCTGCAGTATATTACATTGTGCCTGTGTATGCGCATTGCCTTGTTTATCATTCCATCCACATATATCGGTGTTTTCGGTATTGCCCCGGAGTTCATGTAGTCATCAAGCAGGAGCAGCATTTCTTGCGATCTGCCGACTGCAAAACAGGGTATTATGACTTTGCCTCCCGAAAGAATTGTCTCTTTTATGCTTGCGACCATGCTGTTTACTATTTCTCTTGTATCCTTGAACACGTCAGCCTTGCCCCCGTATGTGCTTTCCATTATAAGCGTAGTTGCATTCAGGTTTTTAATTTCTGCGCCGTTTAGAAGCCGAGTTTTTGCTAGGTTTATGTCGCCCGTGTAGAGCAGAGACTTGCTACCGTCACTAACTCTTATCATTGCACTGCCGAGTATATGGCCTGAAGGTATAAATGTTATTGAGAGATTTTTGATTTTGAACTCCTTTTTGTATTCAACTATGACCTTATGCTTATTCATCTCTTCTAAACCGTGCTTTGTGACGTTCTGGGGGTTTGATATCTTCATGTAGTCGCTTATAAGCACCTGCATGAGCTCTATCGTTGGCTTTAGCGTGTATACCGACTTTCTGTAGCCGGCACTGTATATGTGCGGTATATAACCCATGTGGTCCAGATGCGCGTGAGACACCAGTATTGCGTCAATTTCGCCAAGTCGCTTGTCTGGCAATGTGGGATACGGATCGTCGCCTCCGAGCTTTATTCCAGCATCAAGAAGGATTTTTGTATTGCTGGCGCTGACTAGCATGCAACTGCGTCCCACCTCTTCGGCTGAGCCATAAAAAGTAACTTCCAATAAATCACTGTTGTTTAGGTTTTTCCTCTTTTTTCTTTATAATCGCCACGTCTTCCAGATTAATTTCCTGCATGAGTGAGCTGGGCCTCCTTCTAGCCCTTGAGACATGCTGCTGGCCAATACCAAGTAATCTCTTCAATGCCTTGTATAGTTCATCTAGCTTTTGGTCCGCATCGTTTATTCCTTTGTGGAGCACCTCAAGCCTCGCCTTGTAGGATTCAATGTCTTTGTTTATGAACTCCTTTTTCCTTTCAAGCCCCACATACTTTGATAATGTATCTAATTCTTTGTTTATTTCGCCCACTTTCTTTACTATCTCACGCTCCTCAGAAAGGGTTATTCCGGCTTGGGTAGAAAGCCTGAACTCGAGATTGTGTTTCATTCTTTTCAGTGGTGCAAACCTGCTTTTGTTCACTCTCTTGCTCGATTCTAGGAAACTCGCCAGGCCTTCCCTTTCCTCCTCCTTGTAAAGAAGCCTCTTTCTTAGGTTTTTTGCCTCTTTGATCAATGACTCGCGCTGCTTTTTCAGGGTGTCTATCTCCTGTTTGAGATTTACTGCTTGTTGGTTATTGGATGCCTTTACAAGCTCATTAAGGCTAGGCTTCTGTATCGCCGGCCTATCGGGTTGCTGGGGCTTTCTTGTCTGTACAGTCTCTGTTTGTGAAATACCTAGCGTCTTTGCTTCCAAGTTACTATCCAGCCAATCGCCTTTACGCCTTATCATTTAACAAAGAAGAGTAAACATTCAGCAGCCTGTCTGCTATTTTATTTATAGAGTATTCTTTTGCCGTCTCTATCATTGTTTTATATGAATCTAAGTTATTTAAAACCCTTTCTATCTTCTTTGCACAGTCTTCGCCGTTTAGGGGATGAAACTTCTCGCCGTTTTTTCCATTCAGTATAAGATCCTTTAGCGCCAGATAGTCCGCACCCACAACTGGTTTGTTGCACGCCATTGCTTCCAAGGAGACTATGCCCTGCGTTTCAAATGTCGATGGAATGCAGAACAGGTCGGATGCAGCATAATACTTTGGCAATTCAGAGTCATTTACAAAACCCTCGAATTCGAACATGTTTCCCAAACCCTTGCTGTCTACCATGTTTTTATAAAACGACATTGCGGGGCCCGTTCCTACTAGGACAAATTTTATTTTCTTGCCTTTGAGCACTCTTCCCGCTTCGATCATGGTTTCTATATTTTTCTCCTTGCTGATCCGCCCGACATAGAGCACAATTGACTTGAAGCCTTCTCTTAGGATTCTTTTCCTTACCGCACTGCCGTCCACCTTGCTGTTGAATCTCTCGAGGTCGACACTGTTCGGCACGACAATCGTATTCGTTATGTGCTGCGCTTGAAGCAAACGCTCAGTAGCGGCACTTGGCGCTATTACAATATTGCACTTGTTGTAGAAATATCTCGCGTAGGGCCATGCGTATTTTATCAAAATGCCCTGCGTGGCCTTTGTTGAAATTGCGTATTCCTTTATTACGTCTGCTGATGTGAACAAGGTGTGGAAAGTTCCCACGACGGGCACCCTGTTTAGCTTCGCGTATAGGAGCCCGTAGAATCCCATGAAAAATGGCGTGTGCAGGTGCGTTATGTCTGGTATTTCAAGATTAAGCTTTAGTGGCGCGATAAATGGCAGAAGGGCAAGGCTGTATTGCGGATAGCGCTTAAATCTTATTCCAGGGACTGTTATCACGTGATTATGCATCTCTGCAATCGCTTTTGAGCCGGGAGAGCTGGGGGTTATTATATACACGTCGTTGCCTCTCGCCTCAAGCTCCTTCTTTATGTTGAGCATGGAGGTTACCACGCCGTCAACTGCTGGCAAAAAGGTATCAGTGTAAAAATAGATTCGTAGCTTCTGCATTGCCATACCTTAGAGTCAAAGGACTATCGCTTCCCCATTAGCGCTTTTTATCTTTTCTAGGGCTTTCTTTGAAAACGCGCTAGCCTTTATCTTTATCCCTCTTTCAAGCTTGCCGTTGCTCAGCACCTTGTAATTAGGAAGATCTATCTCTGTCCTGTTGCCTGTGTTTGCAAGCCTGTTTATGCCCTCAAGTGTCATCTCCTTGTAATTTTTCTTATTTATGCTGAAAAAGCCCCTCTTTTTTCCTATAAGTTCGGGAGTCTTTGCCGTGACATAGGTGAACTTATGCTTTTTGCCGCCCTTGCCCACGCCTCCCCTGTCGCCCTTGCCGCGGGCATTCTTTATGTTGCCCATCCCCCACCTTCTTGTGCCAAAGTACTTTCTGTTGCGCTTCTCTTTTCTGTAAACCATTAGATCATCCTGCTTATCAGACCGTTTATTGCTGGGCCCATGTAGCCTAGCGAACCTCCCGAGACGAAGCTTTTCTTCGTGCTTTTGAAGCCGTGCCTTGGCGGGTGAAGCCTTATGGGCATGTGCTCTTTAAGCTCTTTCTGGGCCTTGCCTTCCGAAATTTCTTTGACAAGTCCTTCAAGCCCATTTTTTGCAAGCAATCTGCTTAACATGTTTTCATCAGGCTCCCCGTATGCAACGAAATCCTTACATTTCTTCAGCATGCCCTCATACGATTCATTAACACGTAGAATTATGCAGTTGTTGACCTTTTTTAGCCTTAGCCTTTCAAGAGTTTCGGCTATGCTCTTCCTTACTCCCACGGTGCCTCTTATCCTAATCACAGCTACAACTTTATTGTTCATACTGCTCATAAAAACACAACAGCATAATCAGAATGTATGTTTATATAAACTATAAACTATATAAAGCTTAGTAGGTGCACAGACGCATTCAGACTAAATGTATTAATCGCATATTTTTATAAGTTTATGCACGCTATACTTAGTTAACCTAGGTGGAAAAACGAAGAGTTTACTATACGTGCTGGCTTTTGTGGCTTTTATGGGTGTTGTGAGCGCGCAGGTTGTTGGTACTGCGCAGATTCATGCACCCGCAGTTATATTGCAAAATAATACGGGCATATTGACGCTCATCAGAGTTAGTGTGACCGGAGGCAATGGCACGGTGGCTGTAACAGGCCCCCAAACTGTCGCTTCAAGCACTACACAATCTGCAAGCGTGGCTGCAGAATACGCAGCGAAATACCTGAACGTCAATTTTAACAATTATAACTTCAATTATGTTATAGTAGGCAACGATGCAAATGTGTCTGGCCCGAGCGCGGGGGCAGCAATGACATTGCTTGCCATCTCTGCACTCTCAGGCAAATCTCTTTTAAACAACTTTACCATAACTGGCACAGTATCTAGTGATGGTGGTGTAGGAGCTGTCGGTGGGGTGTATGATAAAGTGGGAGCTGCAAAGGCATCAAACATGAGGTTTGTGCTTGTGCCTGCAGTGCCACAGTCATCTTTAGAAGAAGAGCTTTATGTATTGGTTCAGGATGCTTATGACATACCATTAGTGCAGGTTGTAAATATTTCAAGTGCTTGGAATTACGCCACGTCAATGCCATCAATATTGCCTGGCGCAAGCTACACTTTTTACACAGACTATATGGTTGGCTCACTGCCAAATGCACAGCTTGCGTGCAGTAATGCGTGCAACCAGCAGGGCCTAAGCAGCCTCGCAAACTTCACAATAGGCATTACCAGAGCCGCGATAGAAAATCTCTCAAGAGAATCGGGGTTTTATAATACAAGCACGCAGCTCAGCAGAGAAGTCGCTCAAAGCACCTCAATAATCAGCCGTGGCTATATCTATGTCGGATCTAACTTTGCATTTCTAACATATATAGATACTTTCTACATGCTGAATCACGCAACTGACTTTACAAAAGGCTTGGATACTTTGAATGCCGTGCAAAGCTATTGCTCTGCAATAACTCCAGGCAAGCTAACGAACCTCAACTACGAGTATGTATTAGGTGGTGAGCTGAGGCAATACTGGGCCTCTTATACATTAAACAATACAGTAAACAACTACAACGTCAGCTCGATAGACACCGATGAAATTCTAACGAACCTGCGTTCTGTCGGCACCGCAAACGCATGGTGCAGGGCTGCAAATTTCATGTACCAAACCGCAGCAAATATTAGTGGTACACCTGTAGCAGAGTCGCAATCGCTTAAAAACGTAGCCGCAGCAAAGCTGGACCAGGCTTCGCAATATCCTGGCATGTATCTGAACACTGCAGAACTCGCTTACAAGCAGGGCAACTATGCGCTCTCAATGCTCGCTTCCGCATACGCCAGCAGTTTTGCGCCTGTACCTTCAACATCTGTGACGGCCTTGATAAGTGACGCGACACGGCTTGCGAACAACTCTACATATGGAGCCTGGGCAACCCAGTTTGCAAATGAGGCGCTATTCTATGTTTATGAGGCGCAACTGACAACAGACCCAACAACAGCGCTGAGCTACGCAACTACCGCCTATCAAACAGCATTGCTTGCGAGCCAAATAAGCAATGACACACGCATCATACAAGAAAACCTTGTCAATACTTCGGCTACAACCACGATACCTGTAGTCACCACTACAATACCAGCAGGCACAACATTCCCGGTAGAGCTGCAGGCAGGGACGTTAGTGCTTATTATAGTTTTGCTTGTGATATCAGTCATGCTTCTTGCTGTGGTACTGGGATTGCTTGTGGTATTAATACGTGCGCAGGCGAAGCAAAACAAGCGAGCAACTAGGCGTGCAAGATAAGTTTTTTAAAAGGGGATTAAATAGTAAAGACATTACCCGGCAGAGTGTGCAGTTCGTGTGGCAGGCTGACCCATAGCTATGCGGAGTTCAAATGCCCTAAGTGCGGAAAGAGCGATATAATAAGGTGCAGCCAATGCAGAAAGACTTCGAATGTTTACAAATGCACAGAGTGCGAATTTGAGGGGCCATAATGGGCAAGGTTGCTGTTTTGTATAGGGTGTTTCCGAAGGAGAATGAGCTAGAGACCGCATTGGCTAACATAAAGAAAAAGCTTAAACCTGTAAGTATAGAAACCCAGGAGCTTGCGTTTGGAATAAAGATAATAAGAGTATTGTTTACTTTCAATGACAGCGACGCGAGTTCTTCAAGAATAGAAGAGCAGCTTAAAGGCATAGAGGGAGTCAGCGAGGTCGAGGTTGAGGAAGAGACCCTAGTATAGGGCGGCTGGAAAGTATATCTTTGACGCGCCATGCTCTTTTGCGTATGTGCACCCAATGGGATCCATGCCAATAAATCTTCTTGCATGCACTGCAATAGTAAAACTTGTTGTTTTGTCTTAGCGCGTTTGCGGGTGTGTTGTGAGATTTTGCAAAACTTTTTGAAATGGGCATTATCTGTCTATTACAGAGAGTGCATCTCAATCTGTTTATTTTTGGGGCACGGCCAAGTGCTTTGAATACGTATGCAAGCTGATGGTCGAAATCCATATTGGGAATAAAAATGCAGCCTATGCGGCGTTTACGCGCCATCTGGTACGCAGTCCTGTCACATGTGAGTAAGGTAGCGTCATTCCTTTTAACGTATGCGAGGATCATTTTGTCGTTTTTGTACTTTATCTCCTTTACGCTAACGCCGAAAAGCCTTAGCCACCTTGCCATCTTAACAAGCATCGCGTCTGCTACCAGCTTTTGCCCTTCGCCCTTTTGCATAATATTTAAAGTTTCTTAAACTAAATATAAATAACTGATTTTTATGATCCGTTCTGTAGAACTTACAAACTGGAAAACTCATAAGAGCACAAAAATGGAATTCCAAAAAGGCGTCAATGTGCTTGTTGGAATTATGGGTTCTGGCAAAAGTTCCATGATGGATGCGATAACATTTGCCCTTTTCGGGAACTTTCCTGCACTCAAGAGGAAAAGCACCAGGCTTGCAGATGTGCTGATGAGCAGGCCTACAGCAGAGAACACTGCAAGCGTAAGGCTCGGCTTTGACATCGGGCAGGATGAATACTGCGTTACCAGGGTGATAAGCAAACGGGGCAGTGGCGAGGCGAAACAGAGCGAAGCAAAACTAGAGAAGAACGGAAACTACGTTCAGGCGCAGGCTGAGAGGGTAACAGAGGAGATAGGGCGCCTGCTAAAGATAGACTACGATACATTTACAAGGGCGATCTACTCCGAGCAGAACAATCTGGAATATTTTCTTAACCTTGAAAAGGGCAGCAGGAAAAGAGAGATAGATGGCATGCTGAGGCTTGATGCGTTCGCAAAAGCAAAAGAAAATGCAACAAGCGTTATGAACAGCATAAACTCTTTGGTAAAGGAGCAGGAACGCATGGTCGCCCAAATGGACATCAAGGCCATAGAGCAACAGCTGAACAAGCTTAATGAAGAAAAGGCCGCAGTAAAGGTAGAGGTAGAGGAACTGCAAGCCACCTCTGCAAAGAGAAAGGAAGGTCTTACCGCCATCGAGTCGAAGCTGAAAGATGCCAAAGGACTATATCAGAAATGGCTGGCTCTTTCTAGAGAGATAGCAGAACTCGCTAGCAAAATATCAACGCTTGAGCAAAACATCAAAGGTTTGGGTAGGCCCGAATACGATGCTGATAAGCTAAAATCAGAAACAAAAAATCTAAAAAGCATCAAAAGCGCTTTGGAAGATGAGATTGCAGAAATAGAAAAGAGAAAGGAGTCATTAACTAGGGAGTGGGCGGGAATTAACGAACAGCTGAAACGCGCAGATAAGGATCAAAAAGAAAAGCAGAAGCTGCAGGATCACCTGAAAGGAATAAAGCTGGATGAAATAAACAATCAGATTAAACATTATGGCGAACAGATCCAAAAGTTTAGCGAGGATATAGCGGCTTGGAGAAGCAAACTGAGGGAGGCAGAGGAACTTATAGATATACTAGGAAGGGAAACAAGCGTATGCCCCGTATGTGGACGTGACCTTAACGATGAATTGAAAAGCCACATCCACAAAAAGAAAGATGTTGAAATTACAAACCTCCAAAAAGAAATCGTGGAGCAGGCAAAACAACTGGAAAAGATAAAGAAGGAGGCTGAACTGCTGACTGAACGCCAAAAAGATCTCGCATTAGCACAGAAAAGACTCGAAGACTATAAAGATATTGAAAAGGTCGGTAAAGAACTTTCTATAAAAGAATCCAATCTGGGTAAGGAATTGAAAAAGGTTGCAGAGCTCTTGGAAACAAACAGGTCAGAATTGAAACAAAAGGGCGAAAAATTAACTGAGATGGAGAAGATGCTGGACGCAGCCATTCTTAGACTTAATTATGAGGAGCAAAAAGAGGGGGTGGGCGTTCTTTTAGCCAAAAAGAAAAAAGAGCATGAGAGCATAGCAATAAACGAGAAGGATATAGATGCGCTCGAAAAAACTTTCAGGGATGAAAGCAACAGGTTTGCAGAGGTAGGTTCAAAGATTACAAGCAGCAAGAGGTATCTTGATAGTGTAAGCAAGCAGATCGATGAAAAAACACAGGAGTACAAAAACTACAAAACCTTGCAGGACAGGATAGGCACCTACAAAGCATGTTCGTTGAGCATGCATAAGTTTAAGGAGGCTTTGGTTGGCACAGAAATAGCATTGCGGACAAGGCTGGTTTCCTCGATAAATGTTCTGTTGAGCGACCTGTGGCGTGGACTTTATCCATATGGCGACTATAATGGTTTGGCCCTTGACGCTTCAGAAGACGATTATGCCTTGCAGGCGGATATTGGCGTAGGTGGCACGAGCGTTTGGGTACCGGTTGATTCGGTCGCAAGCGGCGGTGAAAGAAGCGTGGCCTGCCTGGCTCTTAGGATTGCGCTTTCCATGGTACTGGTTCCCAACCTGAGGTGGCTCATACTTGACGAGCCCACCCACAATATCGATGCTGCGGGAATAGACAAATTAATAGAAGTCTTTGGCGGCTCTCTACCCAACATTGTTGAGCAAATCTTCATAATAACCCATGATGAAAACCTCAAGCAGATAGGTTCCGCAAAGGTTTACACCCTCGATAGAGACAAGAGCGTTAGCGGCCCGACTGTCGTGGCTGAAAATTAGCGATTAAATGGGCCTGAATATTTATGATGAGAGATTGTCAAAACAGGCAGTGATAAAGATAGCGTCTTCTGCACTGGGCGTGCAAGAGCTTTTGGACCGACTGAATCGGATTGGGGATGATTCCGTAGTGCAGGTATTCGACACTGATTTCATAATAAATAAAACACACCTACTTGGCGCATATCTAAATGCGGTAATGGCGTTTAAGGAGCGCAGAAACATAGCAAAGAGCGCCAGTATGGAGATGTTGCTGTTTGCAGCGATGACAACGCAAATAGAGGATGCAATAAAGATTGTGGGGATTAAATCCCCGTTGGGCTTTGTTTTGTTTGCAGACAAACCAGAGTCGTATGAAAAAATCAGGAAATTTTTGACTAAAGAGCATGATTTTTTACCAACCAGAAAGCACATCAAGGATGCCGCAAGCCGCTTTGGGATACTTGAGGATTATGATAAAAACATTCTGTCGAAGATGGCGCTTTCAAGGCTCTGACTCTTCATAAGCGGCATTTAGTATATCGTGGATTCTTTTCGCCTTTTTCTTTCCTATCTTGTCGACCTTCATAAGCTCTTCTATATTGGCGTTTGCTATACTTTTGACGGTCTTGAAATTTTTCAGCAAGGCTCTTGCGATCTTTGGCCCTACTCCCGGCAGATTTCCTATAACAAACTCCTTGAATTGATTTTCAGAGTAGGCCCTTGCCGTCTTTGGTGAGGGCTCCCTCACTTCATCCCTTGCTTCTTGGGTCGCTATTGTTTTTATGAATAATGCTGTTTCTTCCTCATCTCTTGAGATCAATGTCTGTATGTTATAATCTATATACATTGAAACTATCGCACCAATTATAACGTTGCGCTTGAGTCTGAACTTTTCTGTATCACCCTCTATGATAAGCAACGGTACCTGATAGTTTTCCTTCATGCGCTTTATCTGTTCAAAGAGCCTGCCGTTGATTAGGGAGCTCTCAAAATCTGACACTGTTTTGCGCTCTATGCATATTCTGTCGGATACAACGTAGTCGCCGATCTGCAGAGTTTCGAACCTTACATCCAGGCGGTACCTGTCCAATATTTCAAGAATCTCTGCATTTCTTTCTCTCTGATCAACTATGACTCTGGGTTCTTTCATTTAGCTCCTTCTTGAGAAAGTTATGTTGCTAAGTCCGATTGGGCTTCTGCTGTAGTTACTGGCTAAAAAGAACAGTTCGTTGCCGATTGGCCCTGAGGTTAACCTTAACGGGATTGCATAGCTTTTGAGGCCGCTGGTCACGTTTATGGTTGCAATCATGTATGGGTTGTTTTGCGCCAAGCCCTCTAAGTATAGGGTTGAGCTGCCGTTTAGAGCCAGTGCATCGAAACTTAGTGTTGCGTTTACGTATTGGGTCGGGGGCGATGCAAGATAGTCTTGTATTCTTGTGGTGTTGAGATATGGTGCGTAAACGATTACTGGACCTGGATTTAGGGGGACCCATACCCTAATTACTGTGCCATTATAGGGTATGCTTGCTGGAGGCCAGTAAGCCAGTATGGGATAGGCCACGAAGCTTCTAAATATTGAGTTAGATATCGCAGCCTGCGTGTTGAATGCTATTGTGGTATTGGTGTTGTAGATAGGCATGCCAAAGGTGTTTAATAAATATATTTCGAGGCTGAGCAGTTGTTGCTGCGTGTATGCGCTTTTCTCAACGCTTACAAATAGCGTGTCATAGTTGTATAATGTAAGTAAGGTTTCATTTGTTAGGTTTTGGTTGACTGGCGAAAGATAAGAGCTCATGTTGTTTGATAGCTGAAGGCCGAGGGCCTGAACCGTGAGCGGTATGTTGTACAGGGAAAGTTCTTGTGTAAGGTTTTCTCTTGTAACATAGCCTCCAACTAGCGGCTTGTGCGAATATGTTTGATAATAGATTGCTATGCCCGGATATAGGTTCGGTGTGGCGTTGTAATTATTTGCAAGTGCGGGAAGTTGCAAAACTGAAAAGTTTCCTGTAAGGTTGCCTATTTGTTTATAGAAGCTTGGCACCAGTGTGTTTGTTGTTGTAATGGAAACAAAGCCGGGATTTACTGGGATGCCGCTGCTTTCAAGTACGAAGAGTGCACTTATTATTCCTATGACCATTATCTCTTTTGTGTGGCTGTCTGTGCTCTGCTTGAGTCTCTCAATCAGGCTTTTAGCGCCAAATGCTGCAAGGATAGCAACAGCTAGGCTAAACATTAAATAGAATCGGTCTGGCTCTCTGATTATGTTGATTACTGGCATGAGGTGGTATAGGTAATATAGTCCTGGTATCTGGGTTGGAGTTGAACTGAATTCTATGAAGGGTCCGAGCGAAAGCCAACCGAACAATATAGATATTCCGAGCCACAGTTTTGTTTTACCTCTGTTTTTGTACACCCCATACAGCAGCAATGCGATCACCGTATAGCCAATGTATGCTGTTTTTTCGCTAGGACTCGAAGCATAAACGCTCGTGAAATAATTTCCGGAGCCGTTGTTGAACAGGCCATTATAATATCCTGGAACAAAAAACGAGAGTATTCCAACACTCCAAAGTTCGTTGTGGGGTATATCGTTCAGATTGTTTACACTAGCCAGGCCGTTGGGTTGGGTTATTGCGCTGATAATTGGTATCAAACCCCATGAGCCGAGTACGAATGCCACGGCAAATGCAATACCTATCGAAATCCAAAGTTTTTTGTTGACAACGTGCTTGCGCGTGTTTTTGCTTACCGTGTATGCAATCAGGATCGCCAAAAGCGCAAAAAGCAACATCAGGCCTTGCTCGATGTCGCCCATAAAAATAGTAAGCACCATTGTTACGCCGAGCCATATGCCATTTATGAGCTTTCTATCGCTCTCAAGTATTTTCAAGAAGAACAGAATTGCAAGAGGCACCCAGCCGATGGTAATCCAGTTTATGTGGCCGTATGCTTGCGCCATATGAAAGGCACTGAACGAGAATATAGCACCGCTCAGAAATGCAGCGTGTTTGTCTTTTACTATGTAATGAGCTAGCGCGTACATTCCCAATGCAGAGATAACGAAGCCTAGTATAAGCAGGACATTGTATGCAAAAGTTATGCTAATGGCTTGGAATGGCAAAGATATTAGGGAACCTATCGGTGACATTGTTTGGTAAATCAAGTTGGCACCAACCGGCCAGAATAGCAGGTTTGTTTGCCATATGCTTGTGTGCAGGGCAAAGGTCGCATAACCAACCCACCATATATCCCAGAGGTTTTGGTATGTGTCACCGCCGATGCCCGGGGCGAGATTTGTCATATTTGCAACTATGGGAGCAAACACGACAAGCGCGATTAGCAGATAAATAGCAACTGCTAAGATGTTGCTCTTGCTTAGAATTGGGGTAATAAAGCTCGTTATTGGGCTTTTGCGGTGTTGAATGTCTGAATCAGAAAGCGTATCCATTGCTATTCACGTTTTTAAGATTTATGAAACATATTTTGGTGGAATATTGCATCTGAGGCGAAGCCTACAGCTAAATATAAGATAGATACCACTTTGTTTATATAAATGTTGTTATGGTTGCTTGTCATGAGGAACGATTACTCGGATTTAACTATAATAATACCTGTGCTAAATGAGTGCCAAACCATAAACATTCTTGTTAGAAGGCTTCTAGACAGATATCACAACTGCAGCATTATTGTTGCTGATGACGGATCAACGGATGGAACTAACGAAATAGTAAAAAAATTTAGTATTGAAAACAAAAAGGTGCTTCTGCTTGATAGAACGAATAAGCCAAAGCACGGTTTAACTGCTAGCGTCATAGATGCAGCACTTCGCGTTCAAACAAGTAAAATTGTGGTCATGGATGGAGATTTGCAGCATCCGCCAGAAAAGGTGAGCGCAATACACAAGGCGCTTGATGAGAGCGACTTGGTAGTCGCTGTTAGAACTTATATAAAGGACTGGGACTTGCACAGGAAAATTATATCAAGATTTGTTTCCTCTTTTGTTTATTTTGTTATGAGGCTGCGCAATAAGCAAGTTTGCAATGACATACTCTCTGGTTTCTTTGGAATTAAATCGCATTTATTCAAGTCGATCATTAAAAAAAATAAACGACAGTTTGTAGGAAGCGGCTATAAGGTTCTTCTTGACATATTGCGCGTGTCAAATACGAATCTAAATATGGCTGAGGTAGAGTATCGTACTTTTCATAAGCGCGAATATGGCAAGTCCAAAGCAAACATAAAGCAATTTATAGCTGTTATGAAGTCAACTCTCAGTTGAATTCCATGAGTTATACGCAAGAAACTACCACAGAGGAAAGCGTAGCGGAAATCAGTGTAAGATCAGCAAACCTAGCAAGCTATATGGTAGTAAGTAAGTTTGTGTCCTTTATAATCGCAGGCCTGGCATTTGTAATAATAGTGAGGCTTCTTGGTCCAACGACTTACGGAATATACGTGCTTGCAACTGCTGTAGCTGGAGTTTTTGGTTCTGTTGGTGATCTGGGCATTTCAACCGCCTTTAACAAACTTATGGCAGAAAACAGGCTAAACAAAAAGCGGGTTTTGGAAGAGATATTGGCCAATGGATTTACAATTCTGTTTATTGCCGGAATAATTTTAACAGCGATAGCGATTATAGTAAGCAGCTTCCTTGCGAGCAGCGTATATCACGATCCAAGCTTTGCAGCACCTTTCTATCTCATATCGTTCTCTATAATGGTTTCGATGCTTTTTGGTGCGGGTTACTCAGCACTTATAGGACTCGGCAAGGGAACAAACGCTGCACTTCCTGTCATAATAGAGGCGGTATTTCAATACGGCATAAGCATAGGGCTTGTGATACTTGGCTTCGGTGTCTTCGCACCAATACTGGGTCTGATATTTGGGTTGTCTATAGGGTTTGTGACCTGCATACTCATAATATATGTGAAGAATAGGATTGGGTTTGTTAGACCTTCGATTTCTGGCATGAAGAGAATCTTTAAGTTTGGTTTACCAATAGTGGTTTCAAATGTTCTGGGAACAGTAGTAAACAGTGTGGCAATTTTGGTTCTTGGATTGTTTGTTGTTGCAGCAGTTATAGGAAATATAGGAATTGCTCAAAACGCGAATGCTTTGTTTAGTCTTGTAACAGTGTCTATAAGCGTCTCGCTAATTCAGTTATTCTCAACGGTATTAAAGAGCAATAAAGCAAAGCACAAGATAGGGGGCTTTTTCAGTAATTCTGTATACTATGCGTTTGTCTTTGTTGCACCGTTGATATTTTTCGTTGCTATATTGGCAAAGCCATTTTCTTACGTTGCCTTTGGTGGTGTTTACGATCTCGCGCCGCTTTACATAAGGTTCACTAGCATAGGGCTTCTTATAGGCCTTGCTGGTGCATACGCAACATCCCTGATTATAAGCACGGGAAATACGAAGCAGGTACTAAAATATAATGCAATTATAGTAGCAATTCAGCTTCTACTCGTATTTGCGCTTATACCGGTATTGAAAGGCATGGGTTTTGTACTTACGTTCTTTGTAATCACGCCGTTGCTTGTGGACATTCTTTTCGTTAGTTATGTCATAAGGACATTAAAGGTAAGGCTCAATTTCGGCAAACTGTTCAGAGTCATAGTTGCGAACATTTTAGGTACATTGCCATTGTACCTGCTTGTTGTTGTGTTTGGCGGGAATTACATATCGTTGCTTATTGCTGGTGTAATAACAACGCTGCTTGCATATCCGCTTGCATTAAGCGCTTTAAAGGGCATAGAAAGAAAAGACATGGAAAACCTCAGAAAGTTCTCCTCTGGCATACCAGTTGTAAGCAGCATACTTAAAGTACTTCTAGATTATGCTGCGTTGCTTCTATAGAACAGAGGGCATTCTTGGTATACTAGTCATATAAAAATGATTCATACTTCTTCTGTGCAAGGAATCTTCTAACTATTTTAAAGACTAGGTCGTGCCCGCTAGAGTTAAGATGCAGCCCATCGAAAAGTAGTTTTTCATAGCCTGCCTTCTTAAACGAGGTAAACGTATCTATAAAATTAACGTTCTGTTCTTTACAGCTTTTATAGAGTATGGAGTTAAATTTGGTTATGCGCGAATTTGAATAGAAAAGCTTTTCGCCATGCGCGGTAAATATGAAGGGTTTATGGTAGACTTCTTTTTCATCTACGGGCGTAATGGTTAGAAAAATTATCGTTTTTGTGTATTTCTTTGCCCGCTTTATTAAAGTGTTTATATTTTTTCTGAATTTTGCATCTGAAACAGAGGGATGGCCGATCTTATTAACATATGCGGAATCGTTTTTGCCTATATCAAATATTATTACAAGGTTGCCTTCTTCGGCGCTGAATCTAGCGTCTGTTTCATTATCGAATCTTTCAAGCAGATCTGTGGCTGTATTTCCAGATATTGATAAATTTCTTATAGAACACCAAAAATCCCTGTTTCTAAGGGAGCGCTTTATGTAGACCTTCTTGAGCTTAGCGACCCAACCTCCATCGGGATTCCAATAACCTTCTGAACTGCTTGCGCCAAAGACCAAAATTTGCGACATTTTAAACCTCGAACAAAAATTTTAGAGTAATAAAGAAGAGCTTTATGCCGTCTATGAGTTTCATCTGCTTTGAGCTGCCTGTGCGTTGGTTGTATTCAATCGGTATCTCTCTGATTCGAAATCCCCCCTTGCCAACTTTGACATTGAGCTCGGTTTCTATGCCAAAGCGCTTTTCTTTTAGGTCAAGAGTGTCAAAGACACTTTTTTTAAGAGCCCTAAGACCGGTTTGTGTGTCATTTATCTTCACACTATAGAGTACGCTCGACATAACTGATAAGACCTTGTTCCCAAATTCTATGAAGTGCGGCATAGATTCGCGCTGAATCCTAGAAAGTCTATCACCAACAACCATGTCTACTCTGTTTTTTACTAGGTTGACCGCTCTTTTTAGATCCGTAGCGCTGTAAGTATCGTCGCCATCGATAAATCCAATTATTGGTGTTCTTACGAACTTTGCGGCGTATATGCACGCCGCCCCTTTGCCGTCATCCTTTTGCCTTAGAATAGATAGGTTGTTGTACTTCATAAGCCTTGATTTTGATGCGCTGTCTAAATGACCCTTGTAGATAACTATGACTTTACAAGCAGGCATATTTTTTATGACGTCCTTTGCAACTTTGACTACAGCCGGTTCGTTTTTTATTGGGATTATTATAGTGGTGTCAGAGTAGTGCATATCTTCACTTAATAGTTAAGAGATAATTGTATCGTAGTAAATTAATAAATGTTGTTTTGCTTGTTATTATGGCGCATTTGATGTGCTGGTGGTGATCGTGGGCGATCTGAATAAGCAACAGGGTTTCAGAACTTTTATTGGAGTAGACCTGCCAGAGACTTTGAAAGAGGTAATTGCGGGGCTGGTAAGAGAGCTTAACGTAAAGCAGCTCAAGCTGGTCGAAAAGGAAAACCTGCATGTGACTATGCTGTTTTTGGGCAGTATAAATACAGATAAAGTTGATTATGTCAAGGGTCTTCTGTCTAGAATTAATTATAAGCAGTTCAAGATAGCGGTTGAGGGCTTAGGGGTATTTTCACCTAAAAGGCTGCGTGTTCTTTTTGCAGATATAAATGAGGGCTCTGATGAACTCAGAAGTATATACAATGAACTGTATAACGATCTAAAAGCAAACGGATTTGTCTTGGAAGACAGGCCTTATACTCCACACATAACACTAGCCCGCATAAAGTGGCTTGATGCAGGATCAAGAAACTCTCTATTGGAATTTATAGATACTCATAAAGAAAGATTCGGTGAGTTTTATTGTGAAACTTTGTCACTTAAACAGAGCACCCTTACAGAAAAAGGCCCAATTTATCAAAATATATTTGTGAGGAAATTACTTCTTTAAGCTCCGCTCAAACTGCGCAACTGTCGTATTGTTTATCAGTTCTCCTGGCTTGTATAGCCTGTCTTCCATGAGTATGTTAAAGCTCATTCCGAGCTTGGCATCCATGGCTATGTGCCTTGCCTCTTTGCCGAAAAGGTCTATCTCCACAACAGGTAATTCGTATTTGGTTGTTAGATCGGCTATTTGAGACAGGGTGGGATACTTCTGGCCGTTTTGCAATCCTATTATCCTGACTTCAAAATTCGGCCTGTGAAAGCCTTTCAGGAATTTTAGGATTTCTTTTTCTATAGTTTCTGTAGGTTTGTAAATCCTCGCACAGAACAGACTAGTAGTATTAAGCTCGTAAACACTGAAAAGCAGGTCATATATGAGCTGGGTGGCGGCAACATACCTCTGCACAAGCTCGTTTGTGTAAAGCACTGTGATAGAATGATCTGTCTTGAGGTGTTTCGCGTTTGAGCTGGCATCTATATTTGATTTTGATATGTGCGGCCTTTTCTTGAAATTTTTCTGGTAAACCGCCGAGTTGAAGCTTTTTGAATGCATTTCATTGAGCAGCGTCTCCTCGAAGCTCACGTTATCACAACGTATATATAATTATCGCAGTATTTATATTAGTGAATCTCGTTATTTTTAAACTTAGCCTGTTTAATGCGCTTGCTGGAGTGTTTCGATGAATTTTAAGACCTTAGAAGATAATGCGAGGATATTCAGGTTCGAATTGGGTGACGTGAGCAACAGCTATGCAAACGCTCTAAGGCGGACATCAATAAACGGGGTTAAAACATTTGCGATAGACAGCGTTACATTTTACGAAAATTCTAGTGCCATGTTCGACGAGTACATAGCGCACAGGATTGGCCTTATTCCGATAATAACTCCATCAAAGGGCTACGACGAAAAGGACGAGGTGCTATTCGTGCTTGATGCATCAGGCCCGTGCACGGTGTACGCCAAGGATCTTGAAACCCGCGAGAAAGAGGTCAAGGTCGCAGCACCTAATATACCGATAATAAAGCTAGGCAGAGGCCAAAGGCTCAGGCTTGAGGGCAAGGCGATGATGGGCCAGGCACTGGAGCATGCAAAATTCCAGCCAGGTATAGTAACGTACAATCAGACCGATAAAGGCTTTGAATTTTATGTGGAAACGTTTGGCCAGATGCCGCCGCGTGAAATCATTAATAAGGCTTGCATGGCAATAATTAATGAGGTCAAAGAGATTGGAAAGCAAGCGAAAAAACTTTAACGCGGAGGTGGCAGAGCTAGGCCAAATGCGCAGGACTGAGGAACAACTATAAATTGTTTAGACCTCCTGTGTCTTTAGTGACTGCGGGGGTTCAAATCCCTCCCTCCGCATGTGATTGCATGACAAACATCGAAAGGAATGATTTGAAGGCTTGGATAAGCTTCTTGCAGGCTGACGATAAGCGCAGGGCCCTTTCCAAAAGGCTTCTATCGCTCATAGATGTGCAAACACGCAGGAGGGTAGAGGTAAACCTTTACAAGATTAACAAGCATTCGAAGGATGGCGAGAGCGTCATAGTGCCCGGCAAGGTCCTTTCCGAAGGCAAGCTTGACCACAAGATAAATATCGTTGCTCTAGATTATTCAGAAAAGGCGCTAAAAGCGCTTAAAGATGCAAACTGCAATATAATGAAGCTTGATGAGATTACAAGACTCAGCAAGCCGCACATAATAATATAGTGTTTCTATGGTTGACTTGAAGGACTGTGAGGTTTATAATGCAGATGGAATGGTACTGGGCAGGTTTGCAAGCATGGTAGCAAAAAGGTTGATACTTGGAAGGAGCATCGCAGTGATAAACGCCGAAAGAGCGATAATAAGCGGTGACAAGAACGTTATAGCCGCAAGATATCGTGTGAGGCTCACTTTGCAAGAAAAGGAAAACCCGGAACACTCACCCTATTGGCCGAGAAGGCCGGACATGCTCGTAAGGCGCATAATAAGAGGCATGTTGCCGTACAGCAAGGCGACCGGCAGAGCTGCGTACAAAAGGCTTGTGGTGTTCAGAGGCAGTCCTGAAGAGCTAAAGAATGCAAAGCATGTAGAGCTAAACATGAAGAATCCGAAGAGCATATATGCAGGCTACATAACGGTTCGGGAGCTTGCGAGCGAACTAGGTTATGACAGGTGAAATCATGGTTGAAGAAAAGGTTGCACAGCAAATTCAAGTCAAAAAACCAGAAGAGCAAGCGCCAGTGCAAGAACAAAAACTGAAAAGGAAGAGGAAACGCGCCAAAAAGGTTGCTGTTGTATTCGCAAAAAGCAAGAGAAAGAGCAGTGTTGCAAGGGCTTCTGCAAAGGCTGGCAATGGCATCATAAGAATAAACAGGATGCTTGTCGATACGTTTGAACCCAGAGAAATCAGGGAATTTATACTAAGGCCAGTTAAACTTTCAAGCATAACCAGAGAGCTAGCAAAGCGCATCGACATAAATATAAATGTGTATGGGGGCGGTTTCAGTTCACAGGCACAAGCTATCAGCAGCGCCATAGCAAAGGTTATAGCTGCGTCTTCAGATTCAGATATTGTAAAAAAAGAGTACATGCGCTTTGATAGACAGCTTTTGATAGACGATGTAAGGCGCGTCGAGTCAAAGAAGTTCTTAGGGCCGAAAGCAAGGGCGAGATTTCAAACTTCGTATAGATGATAATATGATGATGCCGGTAAGGTGTTTTACATGCGGTGCTGTTGTAGCAGACCACTGGGAGGAGTACGACAAAAGAGTAAACAAGGACCATGAGGAGGCAGGAAAGGTGCTTGATGAGATGGGCTACAAAAGATATTGCTGCAGGCGCATGTTCGTAAGCAATGTTGAGCTTATAGACCAGCTCATAAGCATTGAGAAAGGTGAAAAACAGGAAAGCGCAGAGGAAGACTCTGACGTTACTCAGATATGATGCTTTGGGGCCGTCTGCTAGCTTGGTAGGCTTCCAGCTTGGGGTGCTGGCGACCCGAGTGGCATTGCATTATGCCAGGGAATTCAAAGTGCTTTGAGCATGAAAATCTCGGCGGCCCCGTGGTGTTAAAATGGCAGAATATGAATATTTGGCAGATCAGAACGACTATCTTGAGGCAGGCATACACATAGCGACAAAGGTAAGGAGCTTCGGAATGGAGCGCTTCATCTACAAAGTAAGAGATGATGGGCTCTACCTTTTAGACCTCAAGACTATTGATATGAGGATTGGCATAGCCGCAGGCATGATAGCAAGGTACAATCCTGAAGAGATTGCTGTTACAGCTTCAAGGATATATGCCATGGCTGCCGCGGAAAAGTTTGCCGAGATAATAAGGGCGAAGTTCATAAAGGGCAGGGTAACGCCAGGCGTATTTACGAACCCATTCAGAAAGGACTTTGTAGAGCCCAAGCTTCTTGTAATCAGCGATTCGAGGAACGAAAGGCAGGCGGTCAAGGAGGCAAGCAAGACAAGCATACCGGTAGTGGCGTTGTGTGATACCGACAATTTGACAAAGTTCATAGATCTCATAATTCCAGCAAACAACCGCGGCAGGAAATCGCTCGCTTTTGCCTACTTCCTTCTGGCAAAGGAGGTGCTGAAAAGGAGGGGGGAGATAAAATCAGATGAAGATTTCAAGCACACGGTAAACGATTTTGAAGCGAAGGTAGAGACCAGGGTGCAGTAGTAACTTCTTATGCGTGCTAAATTGGCACATAGACCAGGGCAGAAAGCATAAAAGCGATAAGTGCAAGCGCCATGGCGCCAAGGCTTAGGTTCCTTGAAAGGTCAAACTGCTTTCTGGTCATACGATTTTTGATGAACATTAATCCCACATATATCAGCACTACATCAACAATGGCTATTATAACAGCATAAACCAGGTTGTATGCAAATGGTGCCTCAAAAAAGAACATGAAGATACTGAAGGCTATTGCTTCGAGATAGAGCGAGAGTGCAAACTGCGCTGATTTTTCGGTGCCCATGACTGATACGATGTTGTGTGTGTTTCTGCCTTTAACATCGCCCTTATAGTCGCGTATCATTCCATGAATCTCCCTTGCAAACCCACTCAGGAATATTATCAGGCTTATTAATATGGTTATGTTTGCGATCGTGTCTGCCACGGCATAATTACCGTATATAAATGGTATAACCATGGTAAACGCTATGTAGACATTGCCGACAAGTAGAAGCTCCTTGAGCTTGTAGCTGTACAAAAATGCTAAAATTGCAAATATTGCTGCTATTAAGAATGCGTACGCGTTTATGAATGCGCTGGCAAAAACACCTAGAATAAAGCACGCTATTGAAACTTTTAGGGCGGCTTGCTTGCTTATAGCACCAACAACGATCGGTCTTTTTCTTTTGTTCAGCATGTCGACCTTGACATCAAAGTAGTCGTTTATTGCAAATGCGCCCATGCTTATGAGTATGGCAGGGATTACGCTGAGCACAAGAAGCCATGTTGGCGGCACTCCTTTTACAATCAGCTCTGCAGCTACAACCGCTAGAACAAGCATCAGGCTGTGCTCTATTCTTGTGAGTTTAAGTAGGGCAACCACTTTATTCATCCTGACACCACATCAGCAAATTCTTTTTAGAAGCTCAAATAAGCAATGCATGATTTAATAATTTTTGAGAGCAATTGAGAAGGTTGCACAATTTTGCATAATAATAGAAGCATATGTTATTTAAAGACTATATGGGTTATATTTATGCTTCTGCCAGGATTTGAATGGTCTGTAGGCCGATGAGTCTGATGCGATATAGGACACAATCTGCAGTAGAGATACTCACGACATACGGTTGGTCTATTCTGATATTGGTCATGTTTATAGCTATTGTGATGGTCACACTGAGTTCTTCTACATCACCAACTTCTTATCTGTCACAAACGTGCACTATACAGCCCAATCTGCCTTGTATTGGATCGCTTCTATCAAGTTATGGCTCCAATTCGCAGATAACATATTCTGTGATGTTTTCAAACTTTCTCGGAGTGCCGATATCATTTCCAAACAGTAATGCCATATATGTTATGACCACCGACATAGGTCTTAGGGGCCAGAACACTTATAGTGGCGTGTGCAATCCCTCTTTTGCTATGCCCGGTTCAAGGATCATATGCACGGTAAGCATACCTGGAACAAATGCACCAGCCATTGGAGCACAAACAACCACTCCGTTTAAGATTTCTTATAGCATATGCCAGCAGGGAAGCACAAATTCAACAAGTTGCACTGGCTTGTACAACTCAACCGGGTTGTCTTTACAAACAATTGCCCCTTCAAACATAAAGCTTTACTATCTGACCTTTTACACGCAGCCAAACACAGGCGTAATTTACTTAAATGGGGTCGGGTACACCAATAGCATCCAAACGCTGTTAACGACTGGCACTTATACTTTATTTGGATCTCCACCCGCCGGCTATACTTTTAACTCGTGGTCAATCAGTGCGAGCGGCTCCACGCTATCTCCTCCCTTTACAAATCCAAATACTATACTTTCTCTAAATTCTAATGCGGTAGTCAATGCGACATTTACACAAACTGCTACATCAATTTCTACAACACTAGTAACTACATCAACAACCTCAACTACCTCGACAGCAACATCAACAACCACCTCTACATCAACTTCAACCTCCGCCTCAACCTCCACATCAACCACAACAACCTCCACTTCAACAAGCACATCAACCTCAACAACCACTTCGACTTCAACTACAATACAATATCTCCAGTTCGGTTTCAACA
>Ga0315282_10002228_pt1 | contig 35972 bp, 31 predicted proteins | sample YL17G07_20_MG_FD_203693 | JGI IMG/M metagenome (GOLD analysis project Ga0315282, IMG submission 203693) | Sediment microbial communities from Yellowstone Lake, YNP, Wyoming, USA - YL17G07_20 | ecosystem: Environmental > Aquatic > Freshwater > Lake > Sediment | place: USA: Wyoming | collected...
TGACACGGACTATCCCTATAGCTAAAATCCTTCGATTTTTTGTGTCTAAATTTTAACCTATCAGGAGATAATAATCACAAATGCCTGATGTAAGCAAATTACTGAAAAAGAAATTAACGGCTGAGAATTATAACAAGCTCATCGCACTTGATAATCCGAAGCTATACGAATTTATCGCTGATGCGATTGAGCTTTGCGAGCCGGCCTCGGTCTTTGTTTGCACCGATAATCCCGAAGATTTGGAAGATACCCGCAAGCGTGCGGCAGAGACCGGCGAAGAAAAACCCCTAAAAATGCAGGGGCACACCATTCATTTCGACGGAATGGATGACCAGGGTCGCGACCGCGAAGTTACGAAGTACCTTGTGCCGAAGAGCGATACGCTGGGCAAGGCTCTTAATCAGATTGAGCGGGAAAAAGGTTTGGCTGAGATTCGCGCTCTGCTGAAAGGCTCAATGAAGAATCGGACTATGGTCGTTCGCTTTATGACGCTTGGGCCCAATAATTCGCAGTTCAGCATTCCGTGCGTCGAGTGTACCGATTCCTACTACGTCTCCCACAGCCTGAACCTGTTGTACCGCCCCGGCTACGAGGAATTCAAACGATTAGGGCCCGGGGCGCAGTTCTTTGCCACGCTGCACTCCTGCGGGAAGATGGATGAGCGTATGGTGAGCGTCGAGTCCGACAAGAAGCGCATCTACATTGACTACACTACGGACATCGTTTACAGCGTCAACACACAGTACGGCGGCAATACGGTGGGGCTCAAGAAGCTGGCGCTGCGGCTGACGATACGCAAGGCCGACCGTGAAGGCTGGCTCGCCGAACATATGTTCCTGATGGGTGTCCATGGGCCGGGCGGACGCAAAACCTATTTCGCCGGTGCCTTCCCCAGCGCCTGCGGCAAAACCTCAACCGCAATGCTGCCCGGAGAAACTATTCTCGGCGACGACATCGCCTACTTCCGCGCAGTTAACGGCCGCTGCATGGCTGCCAACGCTGAGGCGGGTATCTTCGGCATCATCCAGAACGTCAATTCCAAGGATGACCCAACGATTTGGGAAGTGCTGACAAAACCGGGTGAAGTGATATTCTCAAACGTGCTGGTCAAGGATGGAAGGCCTTACTGGCTCGGTATGGGTTTGGAGTGTCCGGCTGACGGCGAGAACTACTCAGGCGACTGGTATAAAGGCAAGAAAGACGTGAAAGGTAACGATATTCCGTTGGCCCACAAGAACGCCCGTTATACCGTGGCGTTGAATGTTCTAAAAAACTGCGACCCGGAGCTGGACAATCCCAAAGGAGTGGAACTGGCTGGTGTTATGTACGGCGGACGCGACGCCAGGGCCAGTGTGCCCTGCCAGCAGGGCTTTGATTGGGAACACGGGATTATCACCTATGGCGCCTCATTAGAGACGGAGACCACTTTCGCCATCATCGGCAAGGAAGGCGTGCCCGAAATCAATCTGATGAGTATCCAGGACTTTGTAGCTATTCCGCTGGGCAAGTACATCCGGAACAACCTCGAATTCGGCAAGAAACTTGGAAAGCCGCCTTTAGTGTTCGGCGTAAACTATTTCCTGCGAGACAAAGACGGCAAATTCGTCAACGGCGTCCGCGACAAACACGTATGGGCCAAGTGGATGGAGCTTCGGGTGCACGGCGAGGCCGGCTGCATACAAACACCAACCGGATACATTCCACGCTTTGACGACCTCAAGAAGTTGTTCAAGGAAGTTCTCAAAAAGGACTACACTCAGCAGGATTACGTCAAGCAGTTTACAATCCGCGTCGGAGAGAATCTTGCCAAGCTGGAGCGGGTGGAGAAGTTCCATCGCCAGAACGTTGCCGATGCGCCGGCGGAACTGTTTAGGGTTCTGACTGAGCAGCGAGGCCGGCTCGAAACGGCAAAGAAAAAGTACGGCGATTACGTTTCACCATTCGATTTGGCCGCTGAATAGGACACCGACAAACACAGACTGGAACGCGGACTGACACTGATTGCGGGGCAGGCGGGGGGTAAAGAAAAATTGTTGCAAAGTTGGGGTTAGGGGGGTAGGATACGCCTCAGAAGACAGAGGATAGAAGTCAGAAGTCAGAAGATGGATACTGCGTATGGCTGAGCAGGGCGGAAATAAAGACGCAAGACGCCAGACACAAGACACAAGACCACAAAAGTCGAGGGAAGGCGGTAAAGCCAGTGTCAGCAAGGCGGTGAGCGATTTCGTCGACAATCTCAGCGATGAACACCGAATGCTCGTAGTACTCAAGGCACAACTGTACGGCGGGACGTGGGAGCCAATGTTAGACGACCTTCGAAATCGGCTGGCGGGTGAGCCTTACATCTTCAAGTTAGTAAATCGAATAGAAGATGACATCGCGCGAATCGAGCAGATGCGGCAGTTCGAGACAGAACATAATGTCGACCTGGCAGACTATGTTGAACTGCCATAGAGAAGATTGGAGGGTTTGCGGTGATGGTAAGATTATCATTGGTGGGGGCGGTTTTGTTGGGGGCGCTTTTTGTTTTCGGCTGTGGAGCGAGCAGTACCGTTAAAGAGGGTTATCCACGGCCACTTGTGTCCGGGGAACTTCTGAAAGAGGCTAATCTGGAGGTGGTCTGGACTAATAAAGTGCCAATGAGAAAAGGTGAGACTCTAAAGCAACTATTTATCGCAGGCGAGCGCATCTACTGCTTATCGAGCGGCAACTATATTACAGCCTTGAGCGGACAAAAAGGGACGATTGTTTTCAGCAGGGAGCTGTCGCCGACCGGTCTTCCGGTGGTTGGGTGGGAACTCTATAACGATGTGCTTTTTTCCGTAGTCGGTGATAAGCTGGTTGAAATTGAGCCACAGAGGGGTAAAGAACTCAGCGCAAATCGCCTTGAGAGCGGAGCAGCCTGCGCAGCGGTGCGGAACCGTTCGTATTTTTATACAGGCGGATTAGACAAACGCGTGCATGCGCTGCGGGCAGACGACAAGGTCGGGCTCTTTAGAGTCGGTGCGGAGAATGACTCGGCAATAGTATCGATTATCGCTGACAAGGATTTTGTTGTTTTCGCGACCGATGGGGGCAATGTGGTGAGCTTTACGGCTGATGGGCCGAGGCAATTGTGGCAGTTTTATGCTTCGGATGCGATAGTCGGACCTATCGCAAGAGACGGAAGCTCGCTGTTTGTCGCCAGTAAGGATACGAACGTTTACCGACTCGACATCAGGACGGGCAAACTTATCTGGAAGCATCAGACGGCGGCGGTGCTCGACAAAGGGCCTGTGGTGACCGATTCTGCGGTTTATCAGTATGTGCGTGATAAAGGATTGACGGCGTTAGATAAAGTGAGCGGCAAAGGTCTGTGGCAACTGGCGGGCGGCGTTGACTTATTGGCTGAGGCGGGCGGAAAAGCTTACGTGATTACAGATAAAAGAACACTTGTGGTGATGGATAATAAAAAAGACACACAGCTTTATTCAGTTAACTTCGCGGGGGTATCGAGATATATAACGAATACACAGGATTCGAAGATGTATATCGCAAATGAAGATGGGCGGGTTGCGTGTATAAGGCCAATAAAGGACAGATGAAGGAGGTAGTAGTAAGATGTCAGGAACGACTATAATTGAAACTGGAGATTTTTTGTCAAGGGAAAGGAGTTCTCGGATGGATGTGAAAGTCAGGACAGCGATTGTGAGTGTTTCAGACAAGAGCGGTGTTGTTGAATTTGCCAAAGCGCTCAGTGAGATGGGAGTAAAAATAATCAGCACCGGCGGAACAGCAAAGAAACTGAGTGAAGAGGGCGTCAGTGTGGTCGGCATCGAATCGGTTACGGGCTTTCCGGAAATGATGGATGGACGTGTAAAGACACTTCATCCGCGGATTCACGGGGGACTATTGGGTCTGCGGGACAAGGCTGAACATAAGGCGGCGATGAAAAAACATAATATCGAGCCGATTGATTTGGTCTGCGTGAATCTTTATCCGTTTGAGCAGACGATTGCAAAGGCCAGCTGCACGCTGGAAGAGGCGATAGAAAATATCGATATCGGCGGGCCGAGCATGATTCGCTCGGCAGCGAAGAACCATAAATTCGTAACCGTAGTGACAAGTCCGGACCAGTACGACAGGGTCATCGAAGAGATGCGCAGCAACGATGGGGCTGTCAGTGAAGAGCTTCGAGGCGACCTGGCGCGGATAGCGTTTGGTCTGACGGCGTCATACGATTCGGCTATAGCGAAGTATCTCAACGGCAAATCGCAGGTCGAGTATCCGGAACGGGTATCGATTGCAGCGCGAAAAGAGATGTCGCTTCGCTACGGTGAGAACCCACATCAGAGCGCAGCGTTCTATAAGCTGGCTGCGAGCGGAGAGATGTCGGTCGGCAGCGCGACCCTGCTGGAAGGCGGCACGGAGATAAGCTTTAATAATCTTATGGATGCGAATGCTGCGTTCGAGCTGGTGAAGGAATTCGCTGAGCCTGCGGCGGTCGTCGTCAAGCACCTTAATCCGTGCGGCTGTGCGGTCGATGAGGATATCTGCGAGGCGTACCGAAAGGCATACGAGGGCGACGTGGTCAGTGCGTTCGGAGGGATTGTTGCGCTGAACAAAAAAGTGGATGCTAAGCTGGCACGGATGATTATGGAATCGTACAGCAGATTCGGCAGGGCGAAAGGGGCCAGCGGATTCTTTGCTGAGGTGATTGTAGCACCGGAATTTGAGCCGGAGGCAATCGAAATAATCAGAACACTGAAAGAATGGGGCAGCAGAGTCAGATTGATGGAAACCGGGCCAATTGACAGAACCAAAATCGATGAAACTGAATTCGATGCTCGCTGCGTTGTGGGCGGGTTGCTTCTGCAGAAGCGAGATTTGGTTGGATGGGAGCCGAAGGTGTTGACATATCCGACAAAGACCAAGCCGACAAAAAAACAGCTTGAGGATTTGAGGGTTGCGTGGATTACCGCAAAGCATAGCAAGAGCAATACAATTGTGCTGGTTAAGGACAGGAAAGTATTAGGCGTGGGTGCAGGGCAGATGAATCGCGTGGAGTCGGGATTGATAGCGTTTAAGCACGCCGGCGACGAGACGAAGGGCAGTGCAATGGCTTCGGATGCGTTTTTTCCATTCCCTGATAACGTTGAAAACGCAGCGAAGGTGGGCGTGGCTTGCATAGTTCAGCCGGGCGGTTCGAAAAAAGATGATGAGGTAATTGCCGCAGCGGACAAATACGGAATTGCGATGGTGTTTACGGGAAAGAGGCATTTCAAGCATTGATTTCGCGTTGCGTGGAGAGGGATTAAAAAAGCCCGACAGTGTGTCGGGCTTTTTGTTTGCTGTGATTATTTTTTTGTTACAGACCTGCGGCTTTGCGCAACTTTTTTACCATATCGGTTCTTTCCCAGGTAAAGTCCGGGAGGTTTCGGCCGAAGTGACCGCCGTAGGAGGTCCGGGCGAAGATAGGCCGGTCGAGTTTCAAATAGCGAATCATTTCCCGAGGGGTCAGTGGAAATAGTTTTCTTATGATTCGGCTTATCTTTTCCTCGCTTATCTTTGCGGTTCCATCGGTGTTCACGAGCAGCGAGATGGGCTTGGCCACGCCGATGACATAAGATAACTGTAGTTCGCAGACGTCGGCGAGTCCTGCGGCGACGATGTTTTTGGCGATATACCGGGCCATATAACTTGCGGTTCTGTCGACTTTAGAGGGGTCTTTGCCGCTGAAGCAGCCTCCACCGTGACAACTGCTTCCGCCATAGGTGTCGACGATGATTTTTCTGCCTGTGACGCCACAGTCGCCCTTTGGGCCGCCTATTACGAATCGGCCTGTTTCGTTGATGTGGAATATAATGTTTTTATCGACAAGACGCTTCGGCAGGACGGGCAGAACAACCTTTTCAATGATTTGTTTGCGCAACTGTCTGTAGGTTACGGTGGGGGCGTGCTGGGCGGCAACAACAACCGTATGAATGCGTTTTGGTTTATTATTTTCATATTCGACTGTTACCTGGCTTTTGCCGTCTGGTCGCAGCCAGGGAAGTTTCTTAGTCCGTCGCATTTGTTCCAAGCGGGTGGTTACAGCGTGAGCGAGCTGAATGGGCATAGGCATAAGCTGAGGGGTTTCGCGGCAGGCGTAGCCGAACATCAGGCCCTGGTCTCCTGCGCCCTGCTCTTTGTGCAGGCCGGCGCCCGCTGTTACACCCTGAGAGATGTCGGGGCTTTGTTTTCCAAGCGATACCATAACGGCGCAACTTTCACAGTCGAATCCGAGATGAGGGTCATCGTAGCCGATTTCTCTTATTGTTTCGCGCACTACGGTGGGTATATCCACGACCGCTCTTGAGGTAATTTCTCCTGCGACGATGACGAGGTTGTCTTTGACCATCGTTTCACAGGCCACCCTGCTCTGGGGGTCCTGGGCGAGCATCGCATCAAGAATCGCATCGGAAATGTGGTCAGCCACTTTGTCTGGATGGCCCATTGTTACAGACTCGCTGGTAAAAAGGTGTCTGCGAGCGTCACTATGGGGGTTGGTGTTGATAAGTTTTTTGGCCATTTTATTTTTTTCCTTTTTAGTAGTTGCTCAAATTTTTCGTTGGAAATTGTAAGAAAAAGTATCGTAAGGATTGTCTGTGAAAAGTCAAACTAAAAGTAGCGATTCTGAAGAGAATGCTTTGCGTGCCGGCACCCATGTGTTGCTTTTTGGGTTATTCGTTCAGGGTCCAGTCGTAAGCGATGTAACTGACGGAGTAGTTTTCCACTTCGAGAAAAGAGACGTTTTTCGCGGGGATGTAATTGGAAATAAAATTCAAGACAGCGCGGGTTTCAGTGCCTTTATCCTTAAATTTTTTGTCGGTGGCGTATTTGCTGACAAACTCACTGCCAAACCAGGCTGGCTGAAGCAGTGCGGAAAGATATACGACGCCGGCGTTTTTGTCTATGCGGAATGCGCGGGGATTTGCCAGGAATTTTTTGGTCTGGTCATCGAGCTGGCTGTGCAGTTTGTGCCCGTAATACGGTTCTCTGCGCAAAGGCGGACCAGAGAGACTGGCTCGCGAAAGGGCAAAGAGCACCTTCGGCTCGTTAAACTCTTTGTTGAAGAGGCGCTTTTCGATATCACTGAGGGTGAATTCCTCGTCCATTACGATGAATTTGTATTTGTTCCATATGCCACCGATGTCGCCTTCGATATGTCTGATGCTCTTTGGGCCCCACAGGACGCTGAAAACTCGAGAGGGTTTTATGGGGTAGTTTTTGACAATTATGTTCAGCATCTGCATATTATAGGCGTTTATCCAGAAGGCGATTCTGTCCTCTTTTGTCCAGGAGTTGTATTCGGCCGGGGTGAGCTTGTCGAACTTCTCCAGCACGGTGATCAGCTCGCTTCTTTTTCGCCTGAGCATGTCATAGTTGACACTTCCATTGTCATTGACATAGTTATTCAGGATGTCCGCACAGATGTCGTGAAATGAGCCTTTTTGAGGTGTCTGCACGATTGGCGGCGTATTAGGTTCGGTTGTGTTGGGTTCAACTGTTAATGGTTTGATGGGCTTAGGCGCCGGCTGTTGGCAGCCGGCAGCGAAAATAAGTGCGCTTAGTAAGGTTATGAAAAAAACAGGCTGGTTTGTCATCTTTTTACCCTTCGATAATTTTAGTTTTTTAGCAGCAGGAGCTGCCAGAACCGGTATTAGCATAAATGGGTATGGCAATAATTGCAACAATTTGTTATTTGTTTTTTGTCCGTCGGTTCCAATGTATAGGTCATCATCTTTGGTGAGGTGAACTTGATTGAGCCACGCGTGTTTTCTTGATAGTATCTGTTCCATAGGTCATTCCTTTCAAACTAAGGGTTGATTTGCGTTTTTTGCTTTGCACAAATCATAACCGTTGAAAGGATAACCTTCATATTATCTAAATAATGACGTCGCCGCTGCGGCGACGGCTAAGGGAACTTTTTAACGGCCTTGTGATTTCGCCGGTGTTTTCAGGTAAAAGCCGGTGCAGGGGAGTTCCAGTTTCTGGCCGCCTTTTATATTTACAAAGAGTGTATCCTTGAACACCTTCTGGTCGGCCTCTGGCAGCGGCGGGGTAATCCCCAGCTCGAATTTGTATCGATTGCCTATTTTTTCCCGTGTCAGAACCTTTATGATGTTGCTCTGTGTCGAGACCGACTCGATTTCAAAATCCTCGTTATAGTTGCTGATGACCCATATTTCTCTTGTCAGCGGTTTTTCGGGTTCGGCCTTTAAGATGATAATTTTCGCCGGCGAAATATCAAATTCCTGCAGAACGGTAAACGGGATGGTGATTTTATCGACAGCAGGAAGGGTCAAGGCGATGTCGATATGTCCGCTGGTGGTTTTGCGGAGTTTCGCCATATCGACCTTCGGCTGGAGGACGAAAATTGGTTTTTCCTCTGCCCCATTATAGTCGGCAGCTATAGTGTCGTTTGTCGATTCGAAACTCTTTATGGCAAATGGCTGGTTATTGAGACTTTTGATTGTGATTTGAGGACAAGCGGCATTTTCATTTTTGAGCGAAAGGTTCAGAGTTCTGGGCTCATAATCCACTTTCAGAGAGACATTGGCCTTTACAGTGAGCTGGATTTTGGGATTGGCGTTGTCATTACTTGATACATATATATGTTTTTCTGTTGAGCCCGGCTGTTTGCCCACATTGTAAGTGACTTTCAAAGTGCCGCTTTCGCCCGGTGCGTACCCCTTTTTATCCAGTGTGTACGGGGTGCAACCACAGGTTTTGCTCACCTCTGTTATTATCAGTAAATCGTCTCCGGTGTTTGTGAAGTTAAACTCGCATGTGTTTTGTGTGTTTGCACCGACGCTGCCAAAGTCATAGACCAGCTTTTCAAAGGTGATTTGCGGGCCCTTTTTATTGGCAGGTAAATTCTGAACATCTGCAGGGGCGGCTGACGGCACAGTTACCTGCGGTGTCGTTTCGGGTTCTGCTGCAGCGAAGGTGTTTTGCTGGCAGCAGGGCTGTAACAATAAAACGTAACAGAACCCCAAAATCCCTGGAATCAGGTATTTGCGACCCATATTCTGTTCTCCGGGACAAGCTGTGATTAGGTTTTTGGTTAATCGAAACACTCATTTTAACTGGAAATGGTTTGCAAAGCAAGGAATTTTTAGTTTTAAGATTACAGTTGGCGGTCTCTTGCAAAAGCGGTGCTAAACCATTACTATAGTACGATAAGAGCGATTTAATATGGAGTAAATTATGGATAGACAGCGTTCCCTGGTTTCGGTAGTCGTGCCGGTGCTCAATGAGCAGGATAGTATCAGCACGCTTTATGAGCAAATTAAAGAGAGCTTAGCTGACAAATATGACTACGAGATAATATTCGTGGATGACGGCAGCACAGACGACAGCTTCGCTATATTATCCCGACTACAAAGCAGCGACCGGCGAGTACGTGTTATTCGCTTTCGCAGGAACTTTGGCCAAACGGCTGCTTTAAGTGCCGGCTTCGATTACGCACAGGGTGAGGCAATCGTTGCCCTCGACGCCGACCTTCAAAACGACCCGGCAGATATACCTAAAATGATTGCCAAACTCGACGAGGGATTCGATGTTGTAAGCGGGTGGAGAAAAAGAAGGCACGACAACGCCGTCACGAGATTATTGCCCTCTATGATGGCGAACTGGCTTATCGCCAGGATTACTGGGGTGAGACTGCACGACTTCGGCTGTACACTTAAAGTCTATCGGCGGGAAGTTATCGCGGAAACAAGACTCTACGGCGAAATGCACCGATTCATTCCGGCACTTGCAAGCTGGAGCGGAGCAAGAATATGCGAGATGGTGGTCAGCCACAGGCCGAGAACCGGAGGGACCGGCAAGTACGGCCTTGGGCGAACACTCAAGGTTATTCTCGACCTTATAACTGTAAAGTTCCTGGGTTCGTTTTCCACCAAGCCAATCTACATTTTCGGGGGTCTGGGTGTTTTGTGTGGAGGCGTCGCAGTTGTTTGCGGCGGGGTTGTGTTTTATCAAAAATTTATCTCCGTGCAACAGTTGGCTATGAACAGAAATCCGCTGCTGGTGCTTACGGCTATGCTCATAACAGCTACGATTCAGTTTATTTTGATGGGTCTGCTTGCAGAACTTTTAGTCCGGACGTATCACGAATCGCAAAACCGCCCAACTTATGCTGTCAAGGAGGTTCTGGGATTTCCAAAGGATTCGGCAGGCTCACCATATAAGGTAAGCGGAGACCAACGATGAGCAGATTGCCGCGAAAGAAGAGGCCTGCCGGGGGGCAATTGCAAAAGCAAAAAACAGGAACTTTTTCTGAGCACCAGAAAAACGGAAGGCGGTTTGCGGTTATCGCCGCGGTGGTAGTCCTGGCGGCAATTCCATTTGCACTGGGAAAATACTTTGAGCTGAGCTATCCCGACCCATTCGACAGCGGCGCCAACGTCTATTCGGCAAAGCACATTCTGGAAGGCGCAAGGGTAGGGATTGAAGAAAAACCAAGTGCTGCCTTAGGGACACTTCTGGTGAACATTCTCGGGGTCTGGCTTTTTGGTTTCAATGAAATCGGTCCGAAACTTATCCAGGGGATTTTTCAGGCTGCGGCGCTGGTTTTTATGTTTGTTGCGATGCGGAAGCTGTTCGGCACACTCGCTGCGGCAGTCGGTGTGATAATCGCTTCACTATATCTATCCTCCCCATTGGTGGCCAAGTTTGGCAATGTAAAAGAGCAATATATGATTGCCTGTATGGTGATGGGGATAAGCTGTTTTATAATGTGGCAGTTGGGGGGCAGATGGTGGTGGGCTTTTTTGGCGGGCGCCTTCGTCAGCTGGGCGCCGCTTTTTAAGGAAACAGGCACCTCGGCAATTGGGGCGATAGGCTTGTTTGTTGTTGCGGAGCCGTTTCTTAAACACAGGACATTTAAACAAACAGCGGTTGATATTCTATTGTTGCTGGGCGGAGCCATCGCGGCCATTGCGCCGCTGTATATCTGGATGATAGCCTGTAACGTGCAATCTGGGCTGCCGTATGCATTTGTCTGGAATGTTGTTAAAGGAGTGTTGCTGCCGACTAAAGGTGCAGGGGGGGTAGGTTCCTATGTTTCCGAAACCAGAGAAATGGTGCCATTTGCGCAACAATGGCCGAAGGTTCTGCGGTTCTACTGGCTTTTGATATTGCCAATGGCTCTGGCGGGCGGGGCGATAATCGCAAGAGTGGTTAAAATAATTCTGCAGTTGGTGAGGAAATTGCCCTGCGAGGGCAGAAAGAACTACGACAGGTTTGTTCTGCTGTTGGGGGTGTGGTGGATTCTGGATGCGGCGTTTGTGTGGATAAGCTCTGCTTCGTATGAACAGTATTATCTGCCGCTAAACGCCTCGGCTGCTATGCTCGGGGGATATTTAATAGCGCTATATAACGATAAGTTCTCTGCTGCTACAAATAAACGCGAATGGGCGCTGGTCGGTGCAGGAGCAGTTGTTGTTATGGTGATTATGTCCTGGCGTATATTTTTCGGGACAGATATAAGCCCACACACAGGATACAATTACGGAGGTAAAAGGTGGGGATACCAGCAAAAGCTTGAGGAAATTTCGCGGCGGCGCAAAGGCGAAAAAGGGCCGTGGGAAAATGTGGGCCAGTATATCCGAACACATTCGAGGCCAACCGACAAGATTTACGTCTGGGGCTGGTACCCGGGGATTTACGTTGCGGCGCAGCGGTTCAGCAGTGCTTCAGAGGCTTGTTGTATGCCGCGGCAAGCACCAAAGGAGTTGGCAGAAATAGTGGCAACCCTGCTGACTGAATTTGAACTGGAACCGCCCAAGTTTATCGTCGATTCGCGCAAACGTCACATACCAACCGAAAGGCCGCCTTACGAACTATGGCCTACAATACCAAAGGGCTTTATGGGAATACAAAGGCAGGGGCTGCTGCCGCCTGACAATAGGGAGTTAATAGCGCAATATGACAAATGGTGGAGCGAGGTTCTGCGAAAGAATTTTGGCGAGGAAGAGGCGGCGAGATATGAGGTGCTTCGACCGTTCAGAGAATTCGTTATGAAAAACTACGAGCTTACGGAGCCGCAGTTATATGTGATAACGGAAGACGGCCAGGTTCTTCACAGGTTGTTCGGTGAGCATCGAGTGTTTCAACTGAAGAAGTCAGCGGCAATTGGGGAGCTGCATCAGTAGTGTCAAAGCTGAAGATATTAATGCTTAACCACGAGTATCCGCCTATCGGAGGCGGAGGGGGTTACGCCGGCCGCAACATACTAAGGCAATTTGCCGGGCGCAGCGACATAGAACTTGACGTTATTGTTTCCCGGCCGCAACCGCCAACTGTAACAGAGAGATTGGCAGACAATATAACTTTGTATCGGGTGGGTGTTCAGAAAAAAGCGATGCAGTTTTGGACGAGGGCGGAAATGATGCAATGGATGGCCAGGGCCTATAGAATTCATAAAGAACTTTTGCGGCGAAATCATTATGACCTTGCCCATGCGTTTTTTGGTTTTCCGGCGGCTGCGCTTACGTGGCGTACTACTTCCGAATTGCCTTATATTATTTCGCTTCGCGGCTCCGATGTTCCGGGCATTAACGTCAGATTCTCATTAGACTATAAATTACTGGCCCCTGTTTTCAGACGTATATGGAGAAATGCGAGCGCATTGTACGCCTGCAGTGAAGGGCTGCGCCAGCGGGCACAAAGGTTCATGCCCGAAGCCGAGATACACGTGATACCAAATGGAGTCGAGCTGGACAGGTTCAGGCCGGTTGGTAACAGGCAGAAAATCGAAGACTTAAAACTTCTTACGGTGGGCCGGCTTTCGGTAAGTAAGCGGATTGAACTGTTGGTATCGGCTGTGGAGATGATACGAAAACAATTTCCGAGTGCTACACTGAAGATAGCAGGCGGAGGAGGGCTTGAAAATCGGCTTCGCCAATTCATAAAGGATAAAGGTATGGAAGACTGTGTTGCTGTGCTGGGCATCGTACCTGCAGAAGAGATGCCGGAGCTATATCGTGGAAGCGATATTTTCATAAGTGCGAGCGAGCAGGAAGGGATGAGCAACGCGATGTTAGAGGCGATGGCATCGGGTGTGCCGATTATTACCACCCGCTGCGAAGGTGTACAAGAGCTGATAGCTGACAACGGAATTGTAGTCGAGGAGGCTGATGCAAAATCGATTGCTGATGCCGTCATAAACCTTGCGAAGGACGAAGGGGCGTATAATGCAATGTGTGTCGCAGCGAGGAAACAGGCGGAAAATTTCAGCTGGCAAAAAGTGGCTGAGGAATATTTGAAGCACTATCGAAACATCAAAAACATACACAGCTCTGTTACCGCCGGTGCCGATAAATAGCGGGGTTTCTCAATGGGAAGATTTCTTTGCGTGACAATCGATACTGAACCCGATTGCGATATTCATTGGAAGCGGTCTGACCCGCTGACCTTCGAGTCGGTTTTGTCCGGCATACCTGACATCCTGCGACCGCTATGGAATAAGTACGATATCAAGCCGGTGTATTTTGTTTCTCCGGAGGTGGTGCAAAATGACGATTGCTGCGAAGCCTTAAAACAGGAAATTCGGCTTGGTGCTGAAATAGGTGCACATTTGCACAGCGAATACATAGAGCCGCAGAAAAAATACGAGACCTTTGCAGGGACACGGAGCGATGAATTTCCGTGTTTTGCGTACAGCAGAGAGATAGAACTGGTCAAGATAAAGAATTTGACCGAACTGATTGCGAAGAATCTGGGTGTTAATCCGGTATCCTATCGGGCTGCGAGGTACGGGGCGGACCTCGATACGATAAAATCTCTGGAAGAGCTGGATTACAAAATCGATAGCTCCGTTACACCCGAGATAGACTGGTCAAGGCAGGGTGGGCCGAACCATTCGCGGGCGCCGAAGCAGCCGTACTTTATTTCCGCGAAGGATTATTACTCGGCGGGTGAGTCGGGCGTTCTGGAAGTGCCGATAACGATTCTGGGAAAGAGGTTTGTGTTTTTGCCCGACAGATGGGTTTATTACCGCTGGCTGCGACCGACGCATATGACGGCCTTCGAAATGAATATGCTCGCCGGCGAATTTGTGAGAGACTATGCCGAACCTGTGCTGAATATGATGTTTCACTCTATGGAGGTTGTGCCGGGCAGGACGCCTTTTGTAAGAACAAGGCTCGGGCAGAAGATGTATTTGAATCGGCTGGCGTCGATTTTGAGGTATCTGGCAAAGATGGGTTTTAAGAGCAGGACGCTGGCAGAAGTATACGAGGCGATGAGAGCCGGTTCACGGGCCGGCGGGTCTGAGCGGTGAACTATGTGCGGGATAGCAGGGTTTAACTGGAAAGACGAGTCGCTTGTCGAGGCGATGGGTGAGACGATGCGCCACCGCGGACCCGACGACCGAGGGTTTTACCTTGATGACAAAGTCTCGTTGGGACATACGCGATTAGCCATCTTGGATTTGTCGCAGAGAGGCCATCAGCCGATGCACTTTGAAAACCTTGTGATTGTCTATAACGGCGAGGTGTACAACTTCAAGGAAATCAGGGACGAACTTCAATCCTTAGGCTACAAGTTCAGTTCAGGCACAGACACTGAGGTGATTTTGTGCAGTTATCATCGCTGGGGGCCGTCGTGTGTCGAGAGGTTCAACGGGATGTGGGCGCTTTGCATCTACGACAGAAATAAGCAGACGCTGTTTTTGTCGCGCGACAGGTTCGGTATAAAGCCGGTCTATTATTATTTTGACGGCCAGCGCTTTATTTTCGCCTCGGAGCTGAAAGCAATCAGAAGACATACTATTGCGTTTGAGACGGACGTGTCGGCGTCGAATTTCTTTTTCTACCAGAAGTATATCGGCGGGGATTTGACCATTTACAAAAACTGCCGAAAATTGAAACCGTCTGAAAATCTTCTGTTCGACCTCAATACAAAGAAGTTTGTCATCTCAAAGTACTACGACCTGGAAAGCGAGATAGCCAAGCGACACAGCATAACCGTAGACGAACGGCTGGAGATGGTGGATGAGATTCTCCGGGACGCGGTGCTCAAACGGCTGATAGCAGATGTGCCCGTCGGAAGCTTTCTATCGGGCGGGGTCGATTCGTCGCTAATATCCGCTATTATCAGCAGAAACAAGAAAGACTTTGATACCTTCTCCATTGGTTTCAGGGACGAATCTTATAGCGAGCTGGAGTTTTCCAAAGCCGCAGCCGAGCATATCGGGACGGCCCATCATTACGAATATATGGATGTTAACGAGGACATCATCGAGCGGGTAATCGGCGAGATGGATGAGCCGTTTGGGGATTCCTCCGTTTTTCCGACATATCTTTTGTCGAAGATTACCCGACAGAAGGTTACGGTGTCGCTGTCAGGCGACGGGGGGGATGAGGTGTTCGGCGGCTACGACACCTACAGGGCATACAAATTAGCGAGGTACATACCCGCTCCGCTGGCGGCGTTGTCGCGGTATCTTGTCAATGCAATTCCGCCGTCGGACAGAAAAGTTACACTCGGCTTTAAGATGAAGAGGTTCGTACGTGACTTCGATGCAGGTTGCGACAGGCGGCATTTGAACTGGATGGCGACTTTCAGCGAGGAAGCGAGAGGGAAACTATTGGGCAATTGCTTTATACCCTGCGAACAGTTTATCAGTTGTAACGGCGAAGAGAGTCTGCTGTCGGTGCAGCTGAACGACATTCACAACTACCTCGCGGAAGACATACTCAAGAAGGTTGACCTTGCCTCGATGCTTGTTTCGCTGGAGGTGAGGGTGCCGTATCTCGATTATCGGCTGGTCCCGCTGGTTCTGTCGCTTCCGGAGAAATATAAAATCCGAAAGCTGACGACGAAGTGGCTTTTGAAGAAGATGGCGAGCAGGTATCTGCCTCGGCGGATAGTGCACAGGCCAAAGAGAGGATTTACGGTGCCGGTGAGCAGTTGGATTAAAACCAGTGGTTTAATCCGAGAGTTCCTGGCCAATCGCAGCTATTATGAAGGTGAGCCGTTGAATTATGAGTATGCGCAGCGACTGTTTTATGAACACATCAGTCGACGGCGCGACAATGCGAGAGAACTTTGGCTGATTTTTGTGTTTAATTACTGGATGTTCAAGAACCGCTAAAGTGCAATAGTTAATGGCTGCCCTTAAGGGAGAAAACCCATCTTCCCAACAATTTATAGACTAAAACGGAATTATCCAGACAGAAGTAAGCATATTGGGCAGCTAATGAGAAGGAATTATAACTGAATTTCATAGTCCCCCTAAAATAGTCCCACAAAAAGTTAAGTGGTGGGTGTTTTTTTACTTCTCTATATCGTAATTGTATCTGATGGAACAGGTCAGTAAGCTCATCCGCCGTTATATTTTCAAGTTTAATAGCCCCGGCACTCCAGCGGTCCTCATGAGATTTATCAAACTCTACTGTATTGTACATTTTTGAGCCAGGTGTAGGTGCAGTATAATGAAGGTCTATAGCATTGGGCCTTATCCTTTCCAGCAATTTAACAGTGTCTAATATCGATTCTTTATTATCGCCCGGGGAGCCTATCATTAGTGATGCAGTTGTTAGGATGTTGTTTTGCTCACAAATCTCAAAAGCTCTTTCTATCTGGGCGATAGTAAGCTGTTTGTCCATTATATCATTCAGGATATGCTGACAGCCGGATTCAACTCCAAATGACATGGTTCGACAATTTATTCTTTTTAGTCTTTCTGCTATTTCGGGTGTTAAGGTATCCGCCTTGCCTTGTACTCCGATTATCAAATTGTAGTTTCTCTTTTCAATGCCGTCGCAAATTTCGTACAACCATTTTTTATTGATTGTCAGGTTGTCATCGGTAAACAGCACAGTTTTGACTTTGTACTTTTTGACCAATTCATCGATTTCCTGTAGAATACTTTGAGGACTTCGGAAACGTACCTTCTTTCCAAAAATCTCCCTTAGCATTGGCTGACAAAACGTGCAATTGAACGGACAACCTCTGCTGGCGATAATAATGCCAACGGGCGGCACATTTGGGAAGAGCGGTATTTGACGGAAATATTTTTTAATCGTTGGGAGCAATTCTCTATCTGGCAATGGAAGAGTGTTTAGGTCTACGGGCCCCTCCCTTTCAGTTTGTATAATCTGTCCATCCTGCTTAAAAACTATGCCCTTTACTTTCTTTAGTTCACCTTGGTTTTGCAGCGTGTTCAATAACGGCACAATGTTTTTTTCCGCCTCTCCTACAACCACGACGTCTATAAAATCATCTTTTATAACTTCTAAGGGCAGTGCGGTTGCGTGAGGACCACCGACAATTATTTTTGCGTGCGGAACAATTTTCTTGGTAATTGCCGCTGCTTTGAGCACATCATCGTAAAATGGCGACAAAGCGGTAAAACCAACAACATCGGGCTTTTGCTTCGTTATTTGTTTTTCATAAGCAGCCCAACTATTGTCAAATGTCAGGTCGATAAGTTTGACATCAATCCCATTTTCTTTACAAACGGAGGCCAAATATATAATCCCCAACGGAGGATATATTGATAAGTTAATGGGCATACGTGGGAAAATGCCTCCCATTTTTGGATACACAAAAGCAACTTTCATTTTGAAACCTTTAATTAGACATCACACCTTTAAAACACATTCTGAAACACTCTTAAGTCTTCCAACTATAGTTTTGCTCATAATGTATTATAATGGGAAAATCATTGCGATTAAGTTACTGATTGCTTAATATAAATGCGATTATACCATTTTCCTGTTGTAAGTCGAATAATAACAACTGGTTATGAATTTGAAAGTTTTCGTTTAGCGGCGTATTTTTTGTAAGTACTTGTGTAACAGGAACTTTCTCGAGAAGTACAACGCTGAGAATTTGCAGGATTTCGCTCAAACTCATCGTCGAAAAACTGAGAGAAGCAGGTTTTAGCGACATCAGAACCGACGAGATTTAAAACTCGGGTTTATAGATGCATAGAGGAGATAAAAAAATAAAAGTTTGCTTTATAGCACCAAAGGCATACGAGGTATTCAGCCCGGACAAGGGCGATTACGTCGGCGGCGCCGAGGTCGATTTATACTTTCTGGCAACCGAGGTTGCCCGCGACAGCAATTTTGAGGTCAGCTTCATCGTGGCTGATTACGGTCAGAACGATATAGAGGTAATCGAAGGCGTGACTGTTCTAAAGGCGCTTGATTTCCGCCGCAATGTGCTGAACGGCCTGCTGCGAACTTGGCGGGCGTTGAAACAGGCCAATGCCGACATCTATGTGATGAAATGTGCCTCGGCAGGTGTGCCACTGGTGGCGGCGTTCTGCAAATTACACCGCAGAATCTTCCTGTATCGTCTTGCCAGCCTGCTTGAAAGCGATGGGACGTATGCCAGGCAACACCCCATTCTGGGAAGGTTGTTTGCCTGGTCGTTGCGGCAGGCACCCATAGTTTTCGCCCAGAATGCAACCGACGCTGAAAATTTGACGAGGACGGTGGGTATATCCTCGCGTGTAATTCCGAACGGTCATCGACTACAGCAGGTTCAGCAACAGACTCGCGACACGATTCTGTGGGTCGGCCGGGATGACCCAATCAAAAACCCCGAACGATTTCTTGACCTCGCCAGGGCTGTTCCGAATGAGCATTTCACTATGGTCTGCCAGACGCTGAGTGATGGCCAGCATTATGCAAATCTTATCGCAGAGGCCGGCAAAATCCCGAATTTGCGGTTCATCCGACACGTGCCTTTTAACCAGATAGATGCTTACTTTCAGCGGGCAAAAGTCTTCGTCAACACCAGCGAATCAGAGGGCTTCCCAAATACCTTTATCCAGGCCTGCAAGTGCAGCACGGCAGTTTTGTCTTTCGCGGTGAACCCTGATGGTTTTCTGGATGCACACGCCTGCGGTTTGTGTTGTAATGGCGACTCCAGTCGGCTAACATATAACCTGAAAGTTATGCTCGAAAACGACAAATACATGGAACTTGGTGCCAACGCCCGAAGATATGTCGAAGAACATCATGATATAACCAAAGTCGCCGCCGAGTATAAGTCCATTTTCGTTCGGCTGGCCGGAAGATAAGAATGTTGGGAGCTTCAATTAGAGTTTTGAAATTGGATAGGTTGAGCTAATTTTGTATAATGCGAAAGCCGTCAGGAAGCAATCGTATGGATATACAAAAGGAAGAAAAGGGTGGCAGAATTTGGTATGATTAGAAACCAGGATTTGAAGTTCAAATTACAGTTAGAAGAAATTCTTGTATGCCCTATTTGCAATGGAGATTTGGTGTTTGATGTAGTAAAGCAGGATAATTTAGGAATCGAGGAGGGAATAATTACTTGTCTCTCCTGTAAACGGACATATTTAATTAATGAGGGCATATTTGATTTTTGGGTTGGCGAGAAAGAAAGAGAAGGAAGTAAAGGGGACTTTTGGTCTCAGAATGGATTTGAGCAGCTATATGAAAGAACGGGTTACTATGAAACAGATTACGAATGGCGGGACAAACAGGGTATACCAAGGCAAGTCACTGATTATGATTACCCGCTAATTGAGGGAAGGCTCTTAGAGTGGCTAAAGCCCCACGAGGGGGAGATCATTTTGGATGTGGGTTGTGGAGTGGGGGAAAAAGAGTTTTTAATTTTGGAGAGGTATCCTCTTGATTTGTTTTTCATAGGTTTGGAAATTTCCAGAAATCGCTTAAAAGCATTGATAAAAAGAGCGCGAAAAGAAAAATACCCGATTGTGCCTCTTTTGGCTGATGCTGAGAACCTACCAATAAGAACTCAAAAGGCAGATTTGGTTTTGTGCACTGAGGTATTAGAGCATATATTTGATAAAAAGAAGGCATTGCGGGAGATGAGCCGAGTACTAAAAAATGGAGGAAGATTATTATTGTCTACTCCATCAAGATTTCCAACTTTGTTTTGGTTTAAGTTTTGGTCTAATATATATAGAATTGTTTCAAACTTAATCCCGGAGAGGATTTTGGGGCGTTTGGTTCCTGTTAATACGGCCCATTCGGGTGTTGCCCAAAAAAAACATAAAGAGGCATACGACAATCCCTTATTCGGTCGGGACTTACGAAAGCTCCTACAATGCAATAATTTTAACATCCTGAATTATGAGCTCAATGTTATACTACCTGAAAGAGCTGTTTTCAGAGTATTGCCTCATTCGCTGGGTGTGATTTTACTGAAGATTTGTTCATTTGTAGAAAACAACTTGAAATTTATATTTAAGTTTATGGCTCTCCACATAGTTACAAATAGTGAGAAGATAAATCCGAGAGAACAGGAATGATACCAGTATTTAGACCTAAAATGATAAAAGAAGAAATCCTGCTGGAGTTAGAGAAGATATTTGACTCCGGTTGGATCGGACTCGGCCCCAAAACAGAGGAGTTTGAACAGAAGTTTGCGGAGTATATAGGTGTCAAGTATGCGGTCGGTGTAAATTCTGCCACGGCTGCGCTGCATTTGGCAAATCTGGTCTTGGGGATAGGGCTGGGAGATGAGGTTATAGTCCCCTCTATGACTTTTGTTTCAACGGCACTGGCCCCTTTATACTGCGGGGGCACCCCTGTCTTCGCTGACATAGAGGAAGATACGCTCTGCGTTGATCCGGCAGATGTTGAGAAAAAAGTGACATCGAGAACAAAAGCAGTAATCCCTGTCCATTACGGAGGCCATGCTTGCAGGATGGATGAGATAATGGAGATAGCACATAGGCATAATCTTTATGTTATAGAAGACGCGGCTCATGGCTGCGGCGGCAAATATAAGAACCGCATGCTGGGTTCTGTTGGTGTTATGGGGTGCTTTAGTTTTCATGCTGTAAAGAACTTGCCCACGGGTGACGGCGGCATGATAACCACTAATGATGAGAAAATATATAATGACCTCAAGAAGTTAAGGTGGGTGGGGATAGACAAAGGCACTTGGGATAGGTCCGCAAAAAAAGGCTACTCTTGGCAATACTCCGTGGGTAAATTGGGCTTTAAGTACCATATGAATGATATAACTGCAGTTATCGGGTTAGCACAACTTAAGGTACTTGATGAACATAATTTAATTCGTAGAGAGTACGCTCAAAGATATGATGAGGCGTTTAAGGACGTCTCTTGGATTAAGCTCCCTGTGGAAAAAGATTATGCTTATAGCTGTCGTCACAATTACGTTGTGAAGGTCCCGCTCAGAAATGAGTTGAATGGATATCTTAGTACGAAGGGCATTTCTACAGGTGTCCATTATGAGCCGATTCATCATTTCAAGGTCTTTGGCGAGGTAAAGGCTGATTTACCAATTACCGAAAGAGTGTGGCCCCGGCTGCTTACGCTTCCACTTTATCCAAGTATGACAGAAGGCGAATTTGATAAAGTTGTAACTGAAGTCATTATGTTTGGCAGGCAAAAAGGGTTGTAGGATATTTGGATGAAGGTATTATTTTTAGCATTCGGGCCGCCGGTGGTGGCAAGCAGCAGAACGCGAGTGTTTCAATACCTGCCTTTTTTTCAAAAAGAAGGTATAAGATACAAAGTAATCACTAATAGCACCGGATTATCTTATTGGCCGTCTGCGTCCTCTTTCAATAAAACCACGCAAAAGATTAACGGCAAAAGTAAGCTTTTAGGAATAGCTTCTTATTACTTAATCAAGTTTTTTTGTTCCGACATTCTTGTTATAAGAATGGCAAAAGCTTTTGCAGCCAAGACAGTTGAAATATTGGATGCAATTTTCTCTTTTTTTCAAATCGGAAGATTTATTTTTTTGGCGATGTTTTACGATGTACTTTTTATTCAAAAGGTTCTCATTCCAACTTTTGTTTTTAGATTATGCTCAAGCATTTTCAAGAAGAAACTGGTCTTCGATTTTGATGATGCTATTTATGCGAATCCCAAAATCTTTGATAAAAAGAGACTCGACCGACAGTTACCCTTGTACAATCTTTTGGTAATTGAAAACGAGTTCACAAAAGAATACGCCCGCCGATATACAGACAAGGACATACTCGCCATTTTGGGCCCTATAGATTGTAATCGCTATTATCCAAAAAATCGGATTAGAAGAAGCGAGGTTGTTATCGGGTGGGTTGGCAGTCCTTCCACACAGGCTTATCTTGATATGCTCGAAGATGTATTCAAACGATTATACGAAACCCATACGAATTTAATTTTTGAATTTATCGGTACCCGAAGTATGAAATTTACGAGAGAGCCCTTCAGACAAAAAACGTGGAATTTAGATACTGAGGTTGCGGACCTGCAGAACTTCGATATAGGGATTATGCCGCTGCCTGATAATGAATGGACGAGAGGCAAAGGCGGTTACAAACTTTTGCAATATATGGCAGTGGGTATTCCCTGTATTGCTTCGCCGGTAGGAGTAAATATGGAGCTGATTAGGGAGGGGGAGAATGGGTTTTTAGCTGCTGTAGAAGACGAGTGGTATGAAAAAATTTCACTTCTTGTTCGGGAGCCGGAACTAAGAAAAAAGATGGGGATGAGAGGGAGGGATTTTGTAGTTAAGAATTACTCATTTGAAGTTGCAGCCCCAAAGCTAATCTCGGCTTTATGGCAATTAAGCTGCCTCTAAAAAGTTTTTAGATATTGACGTTGTTTTGCCGATGCATTTTTCGTGAAAGAAGGGGATATATTCGCGAACTTCAATCCTGTGCTCCGCAAGTTGGGGGTATGTATTGCCTCACCCTGAACCTCGCACCAGGAGTATTGTGCTTTCCTGCGAGTGCAACAATCTTAATAGGTGTTGTGCAACCTGCAAAGTTGCTGCAATTTATCGTCTATTCCCTGAACAACCCTTTGATACATTTCCTGAAGTATATTTCATACGATACCGCACGGACTGCGTATACGGCAACCGTTGCGAGGGCAGCACCATAGACACCCATTCGAGGCACGAGCAGCAAAGCAAGGGCGATTTTCGCAAAGGCCTGGCTTATGTTAACCATCTGGGCAAACTTGTATCGTCTCAGTGCGTCAAGGAACGGAATATAAAAAACCGAGTAAAGGTACAGAACTGAGCCGACCAGTAGAACCATCAGGATGCCAACGGACTGCATATAAACCTTTTCGTAAATCAGGCTGACCGCGTAAGGAGCGCATAGGAACAACACACAAATGATAGCAAACCCTAGCAGAAATATCTTGGGCCTTTTGGAATAGACATAGGAGCGCATACTCTTCTTGTTGGCGATATTCATACTCACAAAAGGAGCGAAGTAATTGTCTATAATGGATGTAAGTACAACAACCCCCTTAAAAATCTGACAGGCAAAATTATAAATGCCTATTTGCTCCATTGAGACATAGTAACGAAGAACAAGATTGTCGCCCCAATCTACGAAATAAATTGCTGCTGCTCCCACCATAACCCATTTGGTAAAATCGAACATCTGGCGCAGATATCCCCTATCAAGCCCAAACGGCCCGAGCAGTTTGAAATCCACCTTCCTGATGAAAACCGCCGCCAGAATAACCGATGCTGCAAACTGAGCCGCAAAAATAAATCGCAGAGTTACACTGTGGAATACAGCTAAGCAAACTATAAACGCCAGGCTAAGCACACCGAAAACCAGCTCTGCCAGCGCATTTTTTATCCGCTCGTTGACGGCCATCAGTAGGTTACACACAAATGTCTTCGTTGCCAAACCGACAAAGGCCAGAAGGACGAAGAAAAGGTCGCTACGGCTGATACCCGCGAACGCCGCAAGATATCCGTTGAACAGCAATATCAGTACCGCAAGTACAAACAAGCTCAAAACCAAAAACGTCACCTGGACGGAAAATGCCTTGTTGATACTGCCGGTTTTTGCTCTCTCTTGATTTGCAAAAACGATAAAAGGCGCCATCGAGGAGACGACCAGCATCGTCAGAAAGAAAAACACTATCATCTTGGCGAGTGCATAGCTCGCGAACAGATTGGGAGCGAAAAACTTGGCCACCACCAGCGGCTCGACCATAGCCAAACTTTGCCCCACCACTCGCAGAAAACCGAATTGCAGAAGAGTCTTGCCTTCGGCTATCTCTCGCTTAATCTTATTCAGGATTGACATATAGGAAACTTGCGCATCCTTCCCAGGCATCACAGGGGGGCACGTCACCTGACCCGCTTCAGGAACCCCCTCGGATTATATGTGAGAAGATACTTCTCACGCTCCATATCGACGGTAAAGTCAGGATTGGCGATTAAGAACTCTTCGACCGCCTTAAGCGGCCCTTCGTATAACCGCCCTATACCATCTCCGGGCTTGAACAGGTCGACTATACCATCCTCGACAATCAGATAGCTGCCAACGCTGACCAGTTTGGAATAAATGGCCAAAATCCCGCAAAACCGCATTTTTGCTGTGGTCGCCATCGTGGAGAACGAGCGTTCTCTTACCCTGACAAAGCTGTGAAACTTTTCCGGCAACCTCCTGCGACGAACAGTCTCCTGTTATTACGATAATCCTGTCGTGTTTAACTTTGAAGTTGGTCCTGTCAATGTCTATTGAAATAACCTGCCCTTTTCCAAGCAGGTCAAGAAGATTGGCGAGATAAAGCGTGCTCCCTCCTTCGTAACTGCCTATCTCAACAATGACTTCCGGCTTAACTTCGTATATTATTTCCTGGTATATCCAGGAATCAAACGGGTTTTTGAGCGCACGCACGCCCATCCAGTAGCATTTATCGAACACGATTGTTTTCTGATGATAGATAAGCCATTGTCTCAGGTTCATATCGAGTCGTTTTTTATAATCCTTTCGCATTGGCTGAAAGAATTTCCGCAGGACCAGCATCAGGCTGCGAGGGTTTTTCACGAGCAAGTGAATTGCTTCCAAAATCATCCTTAATCGACATCCAATCATTTCGTTATTTCCCCTCTTTAATCAACTCGTACCGTTGGCTGAATCTTCTTTTGTAAATGTTACCTCCACCGCACTGCAAGGCAACAAGTAACAAAGGTTTTCCTCGTAAAACTCCTGGATGAATGAACTTAGATTGAGGATGATTTGCATCGGACGTTTAATGATTTTCCCGAGCAGGAAAGGCGAATCGAAAATGATTTTCTGCGAAAGGATTCTGATTTTAACGGGAAAATAGTAGTCGGGAACCTTTCGCATCATCTGATATTTGCTGTCGACGAAATAATAGAAACTGTACAGGCCGAAGAACCTCTTATGCGTCGGGTCGGAATAATAGTAGGGATTCGAAAAGTGAGGCACTCGAACAATGGCTTTCCCGTCTCTCTTCAACACCCTTACCATCTCGCACATCAGGTTCTCAAAGTTTTGCACGTGCTCCAGAAAGCTACAGGTATAAATCTCGTCGGCAAATCCGTCAGGCAAAAACGTAAGGCCCTCTTCAACGTCTGCGATTATGTCCACACCGGGCAGGTCCACCTTGTCGATGCCGATGGCCCCAGGCCTCTTGTGTTTTCCGCAGCCAATGTCCAGGACAACCGGCCTGCCGCTCGACGCTACTTTATTCAAATCTATTTTTATCAGTGGTTCCATCCTAAAGCCCTCGTACACAAAAAATTCAAACTGCTTCACCTATACTTATCGGCCAAAGTGGCGGTTTATATTCGCAGGATGTCTTCAAGACAAGATTTATATGGGCCGTGAGAGTATCAAAATTTAGCCGGCTGTTCAAGCAGCAAGTGCGAACTATGCCTACTGAAACGGGAACCTGTGAGACAGCGTCACCACCTGCTGTTTAGTATTTGCTGCGAATGAGTTATCGATAGCGTATTGGCATTCGCTGATGGGCTCGACCTTTTTCAATACTGCATCCACCATTTCGGTTATCCAGTCCATTTCCTCCGGGCCCATACCATTTTTTGTTACTATCGGCGTACCTATCCTAATTCCGCTGGTAACCGAAGACGGCTTTTCATCAAAGGGGAGTTTCATCTTATCAACAATGATGCCGCAGTCTTCGAGACTTTTTTGTGCGATGACACCGGTCAGGTCTTTTCTTGAGTTCGCGACGTTTATCAGAATCATATGGTTGTCCGTGCCGCCGGTGAGGACATCATAACCCAAATCGATGAGGTTATGAGCCAGGTGCTTTGCGTTTTCGATGACTTTGAATTGCCGGGTTTTATACTCGTCGCTGAGCGCTTCTTTGAAGAAGACCGCTTTGGCGGCTATGTGATTGAAATAGGGTGTACCCTGGATGCCTGGAAATGTTGCCTGCTGGATGTGCTCCCACAATGGCATATCCCTGCCCCAGGCTTTTACTTGCAGGTCGTAGTCTTTGCCCATTAATATAAGGCCGCCGCGGGGTCCGCCGGATTTGTATGTGCTTGTCGTCGTAAAATGCGCATAGTCTATTGGAGAAGGATGAGCACCGGCAATTACAAGTGCGGCGATGTGCGAAATATCGGCCAGCAAGTACGCACCCACCTCGTCTGCGATTTCTCTGAACTTCGCGAAATCCATTTTTCTCGCATAAGCACTGGCACCACATATAATCAGCCTGGGTTTGAATTTAAGGGCTTTGTCTTTGATGACATTGTAATCCAGAAGAAAAGTTGCCTTATCGACGGGATAGCTTCCTATCCTGAAGAATTTATTGGCAAGCGAGCCGGCTCCTCCGTGCGAGGGGTGTTCTCCCTGCGCTGTGCCGAGACTTAATATTTTATCGTTCGGCTGCAACACCGCAGTAAGCACAATCTGGTTCGCTGCGGTTCCGGAATGAGGCTGAACATTGGCATATTTTGCGTCGAAGGCCTGTTTTGCTCTGGCGATTGCCACGGTTTCTATTTCGTCGACGACTTCACAGCCGCCATGCCATCTGGCTCCCGGGAAACCTTCCGCAGTCTTATTTTGAATTATCGAGCCCAGTGCCGCCAAGACCGCACGTGAGCATTGGTTTTCCGCGGCGACAAGCTGCAGGGTGCTTTGCAGCCTTTTGTACTCCTTCGATATCAGTTCATAAATCTGAGGGTCTGTTTGCTTCAGAACGGCTGATATTTCATCGTGATGGGTTTCGAAATCTGTTTTGTCCGATACCATTCGGTGCATTTGCAAATTCTTCCCAGCCATGGGGTAAATATCTTTCCTGTCTTTGCTGATTTTCACTATGTCACAAAAAGCCTGAGAATATCATTGTACGTTAGATACAAGAACACCGCTGCGATCAGGACCAATCCTGCGTATGATATTACTTCCTGCACACGGATGCTCAAGGGGGCGCCTTTTATTTTCTCGACGAGTAATAAGAGGAATACGCCGCCGTCCACTACCGGGATAGGCAGGAAATTTACGACAGCTAAATTGGCACTTATAAAAGCGAGTAAATACAAAAATGTAATAAACGACCGCTCAACGGCTTTGTACGCCATCGTTGCTATTCCCACCGGCCCGCTCATGGCTTCGGGTCTTACATCCCTGGCCAGGAGTCCTTTGATTGTAGCATATGTTTGAACAATGAAGCCGACGCTTTTCTTACAGGCCATCACGATGGCCTGTGCCGGCCCGTTGGCTTTATATAACCTTTTCATGAATTCAAAGGGTAAAATTTCCGCCGGGTTTGATTTGACGGTGATAAGGTTTTCATCAGCTGCTACGTCCACTGCGACACCGCCGGTTGTGTGCTCATCAAGGCGATATTTAATCACAATTTTTCTGCCGGTATTTTGCCTGAGTTCGCGGATTACATCATAAAAACTTGAGACCTCAGCACCGGCGACAGTTGTTATCTCGGCTCCAGATGGGATTTCCAGCCTCGGTGGGCCGGCCTCGGCGGCGATGGTCTTGGCAACTACCGGATGCTCGGCATCAAGAGCAAGGCCAACGCCAATCATCACGCGGTTGGCAGCAGCGGTGCGCTTAGGCATAACTGAAACTGTAACGGTTTTCTCGGTTCCTTCCGGGGTTTTACGTAACACTTTGATGGGCAGTTCTTTGTTTTCGTGTGCGGTAGTAATTTCACGCATCTGGTTATAAGTGGGATTCTCAACGTCTCCTGCTGCGAGGACGATGTCACCAACTTTGAGCTTATTGCCGTTGTTGTCTTCGGGGAGCTCGTCTGAGACAAGTGTGATTTGCAGACGCGGCACCATGGAATAGATGTGCCCCAGTTCGGATTCGGAGCCAACTTCTGTTTTTCCGATGGTCAAAGATAACGGCAGTTGTGATTCAATTAACTCTGTTTTTCCGCTCCGGCCGGTTCGCTCAGCTAAAATCGTTACCGCTGGGACAAGGGCATCCTGAACTATCTTCTCGAACTGCCAGTAGCTCTGAACATCTCTGCCGTTAACAGCTTTAATTCTGTCACCCGGGCGCAGCTGCGTTCTGATGAATAAATCGTCGGCGTCGGCTTTGTTCAACTGGGCAATGGTCAGGCTCATCGGCTCACTGATGCCAGGGAGCCTTACCGGCATGCCCAGCATCTCCTTGGCTACAATCCCAAACTCTTCCTGCGAACCATCCGGATGCCTTACCCTCAGTGGAATCTTTTCGCCTGTATCGGACAGAGCCGCCGCAATCATGATATCGCTAAAGTCGAGGTTGTTGCTTTTGCCTGCTATCTCGATTATTTCGTCACCGGGCTTTAGTCCCGCCTGGGCCGCCGGCGAATCAGGCACCACCCCGCCAACCACGGCGGGAATCCGCTCTATACCGGCCAGATAGACCCACATAAGAATCACAACGGCGGCAATAACGTTGAAAGTAACCCCGGCTGCCGTCACCGCCATACGAACGGCGACGGACTTGTTCCCGAATGCTCGGGGGTCGTCACTTTGCTTATCTGCTCCGACGTCTTCCTGCCCCAGCATCTTCACATAACCGGCTACGGGAATAAGTCCGATGCGGTATTCCGTTTCCCCTGCGGCGGTTTTTCTGCCGATGCCGATTGTGAAGCTGAGTCGGCCGTCGCCATCCGGGTCATTGTCTTTTGGGAAAAACTTCGGCAGTATTCTAAACCGGAAGCCATCCGCTGTTTTTCTAATCCCCAACAGGACCGGCGGCAGGAAAATCGAAAACGTTTCGACTTTTATATCGGAGAGCTTAGCAACTATGAAGTGACCGCACTCATGAATAAAAACAACCGCGCTAAAACCCATCACGGCGAGAAATATATTCCAGGACACGGGCAGAAGCCGCTCCCGCAGTTTATCGAAATTGGCGTTGGAAAGATAAGCGACTGCCAAAACGACGATAACAAATAATATCAACGACGGGTATTTTTTTGCCGAATCTTTTTCTCCGGGCATCCGGTAACCTCCAGATTTACAGTTTTACGGGTTTATGAGGCATCAGTTCCCTTACGCTCTTACGCTTTTATGCTTTTGCGCTCTTTGTTTAACTTCTTTTCTGGCCCAGGCGTCCGCCTCTAAAAGCTCCTCGAGTGAAGCGGTGTGTTTAATATTATGTTTGTTAAGGCAATGTTCGATGAGTTCGACTATGCTGACGAATCTGATTCTGCCTGCCAGGAACTCCTCGACCGCTGCCTCATTTGCGGCGTTAAAAACGGCTGCGGCAGTGCCGCCATTTCGGGCTACTTCATAACCTAACGGCAGAGCGCGGAACGTCTTTACGTTGGGTCTTTCGAACGTGAGTTTTCCCAATTCATCGAGTCTCAAATGTTTTGAAATCCCAGCTACCCGCTGCGGATACGTCAGGGCATATTGAATCGGAAGACACATATCGGGCGTGCCGAGTTGAGCTATTACTGAGCCATCCACGAATTCGACAAGCGAATGGACTATGGACTGCGGATGAATCAGGACATCAATTTTTTCAGCCGGCATATCAAAAAGCCAACGCGCCTCAATAATTTCGAGTGCCTTGTTCATCATAGTCGCTGAGTCGATGGTGATTTTCGGCCCCATATTCCAGACCGGATGTGCCAATGCCTGCTCGGGCGTAACATTTTCGATGTCTTCGATGCTCGCTTGTCTGAATGGTCCGCCGGAACCGGTGAGTATAATTCTGCTCACCTGCTCGCGAGGGCCTGCCTGCATTGCCTGGAAAATCGCGGAATGCTCGCTGTCCACCGGCAGAATAGTACAGCCGTTTTCCCTGACTGCACGTGTAAGCAGCTCACCTGCAACGACAAGGGGTTCCTTGTTCGCGATGGCAAGCCTTTTACCTTTTTTTGCCGCTGCGAGAACGGCCGGCAGGCCCGCCACGCCAACAATTGCAGTTAGAACGATATCGGCGTCGTCCGACTGCGCAAGCTCTATCAGACTCTCCGGCCCGGCTGAAATCTTAACATCCAAACCGCTTACCAAATTGCGAAGCTGCTTCTCGCAGGCGGCATTTGAAATAGCGATAAGTTTCGGCTTATAGCGTTTTGTCTGCTCCGCCAGAAGCTCAACATTGTTGTGGGCGCTTAGTGCCACGGCCTGGTATGCCGGCCCCAGCGCATCGATTACCCGCAGTGTATTTCTGCCAATCGAGCCGGTAGAGCCCAGAATAGCGATACGTTTTACCATAACTATTTTTTGCGATTTGGCTTTATCATTGTGAGAAGTTCTGCACCTTATATCTCGCATCAATCTTTTTCATTATACCGCTTCGGTATGGAAAAACCACTCCCAATTATGATTAAGCAACTCTGCTGCAACCGGCTGCATAGATGGGACTTTGCTGTACACCATCACAATGATAGATATGGAACGTAAGACTCTCGTAGAAACCGGCACATAAATGGGGGCAGATTGTTTCGGGACACATGCGGTGTCGTTACCGCATGTCTGGGGCCTCGTGTCGTTCGGGACACGTATTTAATTTAGGTCCGATATTTATGGCGGGTCGGAAAACGTTGCCATTATATAAGGTTGTATTGCCTCAGATGACCATAATATATGCAGTGGTTTGGGTATTTTCCGCCTTAGTAGGAGGAGGGGAGCTATATCCGATATTTTCTCGTTCTAATAAACAGCTTGTCGGGAGAAATGCCGACTTTTTTGACTAATTGCGAACTATAGATAACCGACCACAGCAATCTCAGGAAGTTTTTGAGTGTTTTTGGTGGGTTCAGTTATTGCCTTGAGTAGTAAACCCCTTAACCGGGCCAAAAGAGATGAAGCGAAAGACCTGAAGAAACTTTACGGGTACCGGCATCGGCCTTTCATTAGTAAAAAAGAGTGTTGAGATGTATAATGGTAAAGTTTGGGTAGAATCACAACCAGGCAAGGGTAGCGCATTCTTCTTTACACTGCCCAAGCAGGAAATCGGAGTTAAAGATGAAAAGCTCGAAGTCAGCGTTAATTTATAATAATGTGATATGTGGCGCAATGGAGAAGAAGTGATATGTTAGATACCGTAGCCGTTCCAGAACAGTTTGAGCCGATTTTCCAGAAGGCCCAAGACTATGTAAAAAAGTATTTCAGTGAAAAAAAAGAGGATGCGTCGAAGGGCAAGATAGAAATATTTGGCCAACGATATATTCTTGTCAGAGCGGCCTCGATGTCGGTGGATTACTTCGATACCATAAAGGATATGTTCAAGGACTTTGGGGATGAAAAAGCGTCGGAAATAGCAAGGAGCCTTCTTTTTGATGTTGCACATGCTATTGGGAAGATGGATGCCAGGAACTTCCACCAAAAAATGGGGTTGCAGGACCCGATAGAGAAACTCTCTGCAGGTCCAATTCATTTTTCTCATACAGGTTGGGCTTTTGTTGATATATTTGCTGAGTCAAGACCAACACCTGACGAAAACTATTATCTTATATATGATCACCCATTTTCGTTTGAGGCCGATTCGTGGGAGAAGAGCGGAAAGAAGAGTAGTTTCTGTGTTTGCGCTATGAATGCCGGATATTCATCCGGATGGTGCGAGGAGAGCTTTGGGATTCCGCTGGTTGCCTCTGAGATAATGTGTAGAGCTAAGGGTGATAGTGCCTGCCGGTTCATTATGGCGCATCCTTCCAGAATCAGACATTACCTTCAAGAGTATTTGCAAAGTCATCCTGATATATCCGACAATGCAACGCTCTACAGAATAGGCGGGTTCTTTCAAGAGCGTAAACTGGCAGAGCAGCGTCAGGCCCAACTACTTGAGCAACTGGAAAGGTCAAATCGCGAACTGAGTGATTTCGCATACGTAGTCTCGCATGATTTGAAAGCACCACTGCGTGGAATCGCCACCCTGGCTGATTGGATATCAACTGATTACGCAGACAAGCTTGATGGGCAGGGTAAGAAGCAAATAAGTTTGCTTACCAGCCGCGTGGCCCGAATAAACGAGTTGATTAATGGAATCCTGCAGTACTCACGAATAGGACGTGTTAAGGAAGGAAAAGTTGTGGTAAATCTAAATGAGCTTGTTTCGGAAGCTATAGATATACTTGCTCCACCGGCAAATATTACGATTACAATTGAAAATGAGCTGCCTGTAATCGAGTGTGAAAAAGCTCGCATTATGCAGGTATTCGGGAACCTTATAGGCAACGCCGTGAAATATATGGATAAGCCGCAGGGCTTGGTGAAAGTCGGCTGTGTGGAAGATAACGGCTCTTGGAAATTCAGTGTGGCTGACAATGGGCCGGGGATTGAAGAGAAATACTTCGAAAAAATCTTCCAGATATTCCAGACATTGTCGCCACGCGATGAGATTGAGAGTACCGGCATAGGTCTTTCATTGGTAAAAAAGATTGTTAAGATGTATGATGGTAAAGTTTGGGTAGAATCACAACCAGGCAAGGGCAGCATATTCTTCTTTACACTGCCGAAACAAGAAAGGGGAGTAAAAAATGAGGAACTCCAGGCCAATATTGTTGGTTGAAGACGATGACGTGGATGCGATGACCACTCAACGGGCCCTTAATGAGCTTAAGGTCACAAATGAACTGATTCATACGGTTGACGGTGAAGATGCGTTAAAGTATTTGAGGGACGAGGGTAACCGGGAGCCATGTGTTATTCTATTGGATTTGAATATGCCGAGGATGAATGGCTTTGAATTCCTGAAAATCGCCAAAGCAGATACTACGCTCAGAAAGATTCCTGTGATAGTTTTAACAACCTCAGATGACGACGAAGGCGTAGTCGAAAGCTTTGATTTGGGTGTTGCCGGTTATATCGTCAAGCCGGTGAGTTACAGTCAGTTTGTCGAAGCGATGAGAGCGGTAGATATGTACTGGACTCTAAGCAGATTGCCGAACGGCGTAGAGCAAACGCCTTCGTTGAGCGGTGCATATCGGTCGGCAACGTGAGTCCTTACTTAATCGGCGTGTTGAACCCGCGTAACGGTGCTCCGCACCGCGCGTGTTCTCATCGCACCTACCTCAAGGAGCAGCTTCGACGGAGAGGACGGGATTTGAACCTGCTCTCTTCTGCTTCGTTTTAGAAAACAACAATAATCCGGTTTTTGTTGGTGATGACAGTGTGCATTTAAGTAAAATTTTTTTTCTAACGACCTATAATACCGCCGGTCCGCACACTCAATAAATGTAACCCCCTCTGCCAGAGGCCCCAAAACAGTTTTGCTGTTGAACGGAAGTGTTTTTTGTGTTAAAATTTATAATAGAAGTGGGGAAGGTTTTATGAGTATTGTCTGATTATCTGAAAGAGGGTAAAAATGAATTGCGTTGAAAATACATTTGACACATCGTCTAACGACGACGGCAAAAAAATGCACAAATCAGGCTTGGCGCGCAAAATTATTATGTTGTCTTTGCTGACGATAATTTTGCTTGCTTTAATCGGTACTGCTGCGTGGCTGTTCAAAGAAAGACAGGCAATGCTCCAGACCATCGGCCATCTACAGATGGAAAAGCAAAAATTAAATGAGAATCTAAGCCTCGAGCAGAAGAAAACCCGGATGCTTACCGATGAATTTGAAACCCGCAGTAATGCCTTCGCCAGCCGGAATGCCGAACTTTCAAGTGAAAATCAGGAGCTTGTCAGCCAAATTGAAACGCTCGAAAATCAGCTCGAAACACTCACCAGCCAGGCGGAAGCACTGGCAGCCGGCAATCAAACAATCACCGATGAAAATCAAAAACTTACAGAGAAAATTGAAATACTGAACGACCAAATTGGAAAGGCTGCAAGAGAGCATCGCATTAGGATGGAGCAGCTTACCGCGGAAAATAACAAACTCGCGGCAGAAAATGTATCTCTTGCGGAGAAAATCACGCAACTGGCCAATGAGAACATTATGCTTTCAGAGGAAAACAAGATTCTGACCAAAGAGAAAGAGAATGATTTTATCGAGAGTTTAGGCCAAAAAGCGTTTCTTATGGATGATGCTAATAAACCTAACTCTTGACGGTTGCTTGTCCTAAGTTTTACTGGTCTTTGCCCAAAAAAGTAAGGTTATTTTGCAATTACGCGTTGCCTTACGCAGATTATATGTTCTTCCTATATTCACATAACAACAAGCCACTTTAATAAACATCTGCCCTTACGATAAATAACCCACGTGAAGGGGTAGTTTTTTGGCAGATATCGGCCAATTAATATAACCTCTTTTAAACAAAGCACTTAATCGCATTTATCTTTCACAAGGACGACTGTTTTTGTCCTTATTTTATAATTAAAAATAGGGACTTCGTGTAAAATAGGGGAAATAGGCAATTTGGGTATTGACAACCTCAAAAAAAGCGGGTACAATATCGTTACTTTAGTCCTATAAAAATTAAGTTTAATGAGCGCAAGTTTTTGTATGAGCGGCAATTTCAACCTTGAAAATGTACCGTTTCGGTCGAAGCAAGAGATAGTGTGCATTAAATAATGAAGGAGTGGTGGTGAGACGGAGGAGACATGCAACATTGTTTCTGGCAGTAACTCTTATGTTCTGCCTTGGGGCTGAGGCGACTCTTTATGCACAGCCATACCCTCTTGAGCCGTTCGCCAGCATTTCTGTACCCGATGGAATCAACCTCGGCAATATCAGCAAGTACGGTCTGCAAACATTTAATTCCACTATAAGAGCATATATAACCACCAATTGCCCTCACCATATCACCGCATCAATCGGAGCGCTTGCAAACCCGAAGGGCGGTCTTATCCCGATGGAAAGAACGAAGGTTGAAATGACACCGCCGTTAAGCTTGCCCAGAGGCACTCCTATTGGAGGTGTCGATGTGGATTTAAATCTAAGGTTTACTATTGATATCGAGTCCAGCGACCCTGCAGGAGAATATACTGGGTCTCTGGTTCTTACGGTAATGGCCGGACTCTGACAAAAAGTTGACAGACGCAACAGCGTAGTTGCACGGAAATGAAGCTCATTTAAAAGACATTATCATTAACTTATGGGAGAAAAAGGCTCGCAAGGAAGAGAAAGGAGGGCGGAACACAGAGCGATGGGTGATGCAACAGCCCAAAGAAGTTGGCCTGGTCTTTAGGCTATAAAAAAAATACAGGCTGCGGCTCAGGTGGAGTTAAATAAAAGCGGGCAACCCACCCGGTCGCTGAATAACGAGTTTTGCCCGCTGTAAGACAGGCAGGCACTTGAATTAACAAGCGCCCGACCGAAAAAATAAAAATATTGTCAGCCTCTAATCACTATATCAGACGATTATGGGGCAAAACTTAAAGGAGATTGAAAAATGAGAACCTTGAAAATTTTAGTAATTGCTGCGGTAATAGCAATGCTGGCAGTACCGGCAATGGCGGCCCCAATTCCGTTAACTAGTGACTCGTGTCCTGTGAATCTGAAGATTATGCCGGTAGCTACGGTCGTTGCTCCTGCTGCAATCAATGTGGCGATAACGACCATAACCGCAGGACCGCCGCAAATGGGCTCATCCAGTGGGTTAGACTATGGTACCTTTCTTATAGGTACGAACTTACTGAGTGTGCAGCTCGATGCGACCATTGGGAATCCGGGTTTAACTGGTGGCACCTGGGATTGCCACTTGCAAGGTAACCCCTTCCCCGGCACTGGCGCTGACACTGGTATCTATCCTGGTCCTATTCCTGATGGTACCCCATTTAACGTGTTCGTTCAAGTTACTAATGTCAACATGACTACGGTTGCTTGGAATCCTAACTTTATCTTCGACACACTACTAACA
>Ga0315282_10002229_pt1 | contig 35962 bp, 31 predicted proteins | sample YL17G07_20_MG_FD_203693 | JGI IMG/M metagenome (GOLD analysis project Ga0315282, IMG submission 203693) | Sediment microbial communities from Yellowstone Lake, YNP, Wyoming, USA - YL17G07_20 | ecosystem: Environmental > Aquatic > Freshwater > Lake > Sediment | place: USA: Wyoming | collected...
AACTCTTTTGCAAAAACACCACAGAATCATTCGCCCGGCAGTAGATTCCTACGTTTGGATTTTCATTGAAATTTAAAAGCTCAAGGTGGAATATTTTTTTCGCTCCCCTATATTTTTTCCCTACTAATTACATTTGGTATATAAATTTAACCCCATTGTTGGGGGATTGTGTTGAGGTGAGGATATGCATTCTTAATTGGGGGAGGTTGTCTCGAGAATCTTCTCTTGGAGACATGGTACGTTGATATCCTTGCCAGCTCAGTGCGCTTTGTGTAATTATTCTCACCTCGGGTAAATGACCACATTCCACAGGATTGTCCTCAACCACATCTCTACATTTCTGAACTGATCTTTAATACTAAACAGGTATTCGCCGAATCGTCGTTTCAACCCTGAAAAAATCGATTCGACTACACATCGCATCCGGTAATGCACCTTTCCTTCCCATTCAGAATAATCATGTTGCTGTGCAAGAACTGCTTTTCGTCGGCTGTAACACCCATGAGATTTAGTGATGGCGTTCCTTCGTACAGGAATACCTGGTGTTGCCCCAACACCAGCGATCGCATTGAAGCACTCTCTGGTATCATATCCACCGTTAGCGAGGATGATATCGACTCGGGTCCATTGGCATCCTTTGAGAAGTTTTTTTACTTGTTTTGCGTCAGATGCTTTCCCGGTGGTCACCAAGCAGTATAAGATTTTCTTGGAGACTAGGTCTACAAAGAGATGTATTTTTTTGAAATCCCGCCGGTGCTGTGGTAAATGGAATCGAAGTACGATCCATGCGCCACGTCGGTGGGTTTTCATCCCGCTGCTATCAAAGCCACCGATAGCGGTGGCTTGTGGGATCAATCCCTGATTAATCTCCATCAGAACACTTTCGGTAAGATACTGCATGGTGTTCTGAATGGTTTTGTAACATGGTGCTCGTTTCATGGCCAGTGCCTGAAAGAGGTACAAATCTTTTATAGCACGTGCCAGTGTTCGATAGGAGACATCGAACATGAGTTTTAGCAGGAGGAGAACTGTGAGTTGAGAGAGTTGAAATTCCCTCCGTTGAACTGGTTGATCTAGTTCAATAAATGCCTCTCTAAGATCTATCACGCGTTTGCATTCATTCAGTCTATGGGCATCGTAGGTTGCCCATGGAACGGTAACTTTTTTATGTCTTTTCCATTCTCTATTTTCTTGACTAGCTCTTTGCATCCCATCTACTCCAGATGGATGCATCGAGCTATGTCGTTAAAATATAATTACACAAAGCGAGCTCAGTGCAAAACAATATAAAGGTCTGAGGGCTTTGTATATATAGAGTAAAGGAATACAGATAAGAGTTTCATATTTTCGTTGACTCGAATGTTTGAGATTTTTATTTTTGTTCTTTCGTACCAGCCTTACATCTGAAAAAGTACAGTTTATGAAACGTATTATTCAGATGGTACACCTCTTGAAAAAAATACCCGGTGGTTGAATTCATTTGACGAAAAAAAATAAACAACAAATAGAAGAAATTCTCTGCTGCCCTGAATGTGGGAGTGGACATCTGAGTAAGGATTATTCTCGAGCAGAATTAGTGTGCTCTGGGTGTGGACTCGTCGTGGATGAAGATATCATTGACCATGGCCCGGAATGGCGTGCATTTGACAACGAACAACGGGAGAAACGATCGCGAACAGGATCCCCGATGACATATACCATCCACGACAAGGGATTGAGTACGACCATAGGGTGGACAAATAGAGACGCGTACGGGAAATTTATTCCGTCAAAAAATCGGGCACAATTATATCGACTGCGGAAATGGCAACGACGCATTCGCATCAGCGATGCAACCGAGAGGAATCTCGCACTTGCTCTGTCAGGAATCGACAGACTCGCGTCAGGGATGGGTCTTCCCAGAGCAGTACGAGAGACCGCAGCGGTGATCTATCGAAAAGCAGCATTAAAGAATTTAGTGCGAGGGCGAAGCATCCAAGGAGTGACCGCCGCCTCGCTCTATGCAGCATGCCGGCAATGCCATGTACCACGGACGCTGGACGAAATAAGCGCAATCGCGCAGATGTCCCGGAAAGAGATTGGCAGAAACTATCGGTATGTCTCCCGTGAACTCGAATTAAAATTAATGCCGACCGCACCGAAAGATTATATCTCACGATTCTGCAGCGAGTTAAAACTGAGCAACATCGTTCAAGCAAAAACATTGGAAATACTGGGACATGCAGCAAATCATGAGCTCACGAGCGGACGGGGCCCAACAGGACTTGCTGCTGCTTCCTTATACATCTCATCAGTTCTGTGTGGTGAACGCAGAACACAACGTGAGGTTGCAGAGATCTCAGGTGTCACTGAGGTGACGATCCGAAATCGATACAAAGAACTCGTACAAAAACTGGATATTCATATCGTGATGTAAATTTTTTATTCCCAGTATTTTGGTAGATACCGACAACTTTCTCTGTGAGCTTATTTTATAAGGAGGAAATTTATCTGATTTCTAAACATTTATATATGATGTTGTTCTATTATATCAATAGAAGAAATTAAGGGGAATGAGTGTGACCGAGAGGAATTTGATAAAAAATTGTATTGTGCTGTTATGCATTACTGCTATGTTAATGCCTATGACAATAGGGCATAATGGAGGATCTGCAAATTCGTTACAACCCGAGACGGCATCCATTAAAACATCACAAACAGAATCCAGCGGTGGCCTTCAAAATTCTTCCTGGCCGATGCAAAGCCATGATAATCTTCATACGGGTCGAAGCCCATTCAGCACCATAAGTAACCCCGGAGTGGAGAAATGGCGGTTCCACTGTGACTGGGTTGATGGCGGTCCGGTGATTGCTAAGGACGGTACGATTTATTTCGGTGAAAAAGGTTATCCAGACTTTCTATATGCATTGTTTCCGAATGGGACACTGAAATGGAAGTACATGCTAGGTGATTGGATATGGTCGACACCAGCATTATCTGATGATGGAACAATTTATGTAGGAACAATGGGTACGGGTTTTTATGCGTTGAATCCCGATGGGAGTCTCAAATGGCATTATATAATAGCCTCTTCAGCCATAGCATCCTCACCTGCTATCGCATCTGATGGGACCATCTATTTCGGGACCCTCACTGGTTCCTATGATGGATATCTCTACGCGTTGAACTCGAACGGTACCCTGAGATGGCGGTACCCTACTGGAAATTTCATCACCTCTGATCCTGCGATTGGACCAGATGGAACCATTTACATCGGTTCTTTTGACACCTATCTTTATGCCATGAACCCAAACGGGACGTTGAAATGGCGGTTCAAGACCGGTGACATCATTAAAGGGCAAGCATCCATCGCAGCAGATGGCACCGTATACATTAGTTCGTTCGATCAGCATCTCTATGCCTTATATCCAAATAATGGGACCCTGAAATGGCAGATGTATCTCTGGGGAACCGAAAGCACCCCTGCGATCGCGGCGGACGGTACGATCTATGTCGGGAGCGATAAGCTCTATGCCGTGAATCCGAACGGGACACTGCGTTGGGGATTCTACCTCGGGTCAAAGGCATTTATTGCACAGTCAGCCCCTGCGGTCTCCGCTGACGGCACCATCTACGTCGGCACCAACATCGGCGAAGTTCAGGGGGGTGATATCATCGCGGTGAACCCCAACGGGACGGAACGATGGCGGAAGCGAATTGCTAACGATTGGGTAGATTCCTCTCCGGCGATAGGCAGTGACGGCACGGTCTACATCGGCTCCGCATCAGATAATGCCACCGATTCTTACGGGTATCTTCATGCGTTCGGCCGGGGGCCGGTAAAGGTTGACACGGAAGGACCCTACATCGGGATGCCAGGCGTACCGCTCCAGTTCCACTGCACCGTCCTCGGCGGGATACCACCCTACACCTACCTTTGGTCGTTCGGTGACGGCGACACCTCCTCGCTGCAGAACCCGACCCACATCTACACACAGTCCAGGGTCTACAATGTCACCCTTCAGGCCACCGACAGCGAGGGGAACTCCTCGTCCGATTCAACGACTGCGTTGATCAGCGCGCCACCCGTCCCCACGATCACCGGGCCTCTACAGGGGAAAATCAAACATGCGTACGATTACACCTTTGTCGCGATAGATCCAGAAGGAGATGACGTCTATTATTATATCCTCTGGGGCGACGGCGATGGCATCAGCTGGATAGGCCCCTACCGATCCGGTGAAGCAATTGTAAAGTCTCATCACTGGAATACACGAGCGACGTACGCAATCCAATGCAAGGCAAAGGACGTCCACGGCTGTGAAAGCAATTGGACCACGCTGCTTGTCACCATGCCTCTATCTTTCGATCTACCGCATTTCCGATTCTTTGAGTGGCTATTCGAGCGGTTCCCCCACGCGTTTCCAATACTACGACATTTACTGGGTCAATGAAACACACCATAACTATCTCTACCAATTACAAGAGCGGTTGTAGCTGGACCGAATCCATCCCTGTGTGGTATTTCCATCTGTTAACATTTTAATTGCTTCTTCAAAAGTTTCAACATTATCGTGCAAATTCAAAAATATCCACTTGAAAAACCTATACGCCCGATGGATTTTCTGACTCAGAGTCGATACACAAGAATTACAAATATCCTCTTCATCATCTTTCAGTGAACCGATCTAGGGTATGGACGATACTTTTTTTGTTAAAATCTAAGAGCTGAAGTATTAGGATTCACTTTTTTTTCTCTGTTTTCTTCGGAGCTGATTTTTTCTTGGCAGCGGGTTTTTCCTTTGTCGCCTGTGCCTTCGGTTTTTTTGCGGCTGGTTTCTTTGGGGCCGCGGGTTCTTCCTTTTTCTCAGCTTCTTCTTCCGGTGCCGGTGCTTCTTCTTTCTTCGGTTTTTCTTCTTTTTTCTCCGCTTTTGGCTTTTCTTCTTTTTCTCGCGGGGCTTTCTTTTTCTTTATTTTCACCTCGCCTTCGCCAGTGGGAGTGATATCGTATTCTTCAGCACCAGTGGCCGCTTCAACTGGTTTTTCCTCTTCACGTCGGAGAATCGGGGTTTTCTTCTCTTTTTCTTCTTTGAGAAGTTCCCGTCGTGACTTCTTCTCACCGATCTCGGGGAGTGTCGCCTCGACGACCCCGTCATCGAATTTCACGGCGCGGACGCGGATTTTTTTCGGGACCCAGAATTTCCCGTGCGCCCACAGTTCTTTGTTCAGTGAGTCATCGATCCAGACGTTCTTCTCCTCGACTTTCATGTGCTTCATGAGGTAATGGCGAACATCGTCGACCGCGCGTGGCACCGCCCGTGATGTCGGTCCGATTTTCGCTCGTCTGAGTGGGACGATGTAGATCCGTTCGAGTTCCTTCTCCGCGTCTTTTTCAGCCATTCGTATCACCCTATTTTGAGTTTGTTTCTCCGCCAGTTGCGTGTGTGCGGATGTCGTGTAAATCGTCGGTTTGTTCGAATCATGACCCAGGCTGGGACCCTTCGATTGCTTTTGGTTGCTCTGCTTAATCTGAGTTTTCTTCCTAACGATTTATGGCTTGACATGTTAGATTCCTCTTCTTCGAATCGTGATATCGCGTTTCTTCGGGAGGAGCTTTGAGAGTAACTCCCGTAATTGCTCATCGTTTATTTTATTTTTAAGCCGCCCGGATTGCGCAAGCATGATGAGTTGGTTCTCAAGGTTTTCCGCCAGCTCAGGGCGGGCCGCCTTGATCCGCCCCAGGCGTTCCCTGGCATCATCGGTCAGGATCGTGCGCAGGGCCTGTTTTTTTTGTTCATCGGACTCTTGCTGCTGTTCCTCCTGGAATTCTTCTTGTGAGAGCGCCTGCTCTTGGAGTTGACGCAATTTCTTCTTCCTGATAGTTTCAATATCATCCATAGCGAGTTAAAACCTCAAGACGAACCTATTGCGACGTCCCCTATTTAATATTTTTTCAACGCAGGTATTGCCTCGATGAGTGATTTCTTTACCTCGTATGAGGTGTTATCCAGGAATTTGACTCCTTTTGGGGTGAGGCTTCTGCCTTTGCCTTTCATTTTTGTGACGTATCCGGCTGCTTCGAGCTGTTGCAGTGCTTTGCGGACGATTGCCCCGCTTCCTTGTTTTGCTTTATTGGGTTTCGACCCGCGATCGCGTTTTCCACCGTATTCTGCGCGGAGACGTTCGATCCCCATGTATTTATTAATGTACAGTTTCCGTAGGATTGATGCGCATCTGGTATGCCACCAGTCTTTTGTTTCAGGCGGGTTTTCTTTTGAAACACCTGTACGAACGTACCTGCTCCATTCTGGAGGGGTCATCGCGGTTTCACCCTGAAGTTTTTTGCTGACTTGTGCGATTAACTCTCTTGCAGGGACATCGTATGCGGTTGTCATAGGAATTCTCTTCCGTTATTGGAAAGTTGGGTATCGGTAATAAACCATATGTTATTTAAGCATATTGGATGCGTCAGTAGTTCCGAAGGTAAGGAGGAGAGACGGTGAAAACAGACGAAAATAGACGCAGAACGACTTGGTGATAATCTACCTACATAGAAAAACAGCGGAATTGGGGAATGAAAACAGGGTTCAACATCAAAAATACGGGATAGACACCTATTCTACACTAATCAAAATGCAAAAACAAACCAGAAAACAATTCATGTTATCCCCCAGGATCAATCGTATACAGCACAGTTCCAAAATATTTCGATGTCACTAAGTGATCTTCTTTTATAACTCCAAACAGGGCAAGCCAGATGAGGATATCAATAAGTATCCACAGATTATAAAGCAGGACTGAGAACATGAAATAAAAGAATCGTATCTGGTAATTCTTCGATGTTGTTTTTCTTTTATATAATCTGCTATTGCCTTTCTCCAAAAGTAAACATCATTATTGATTCCGTTCATTTCAGTGAAGGACTGTCTCAGAAAAGTTAGGATAGGTTTGATTATTGTCATCCCGAGTTTATATCTTTTTTCTAAGTTGTTACCGATAAACGAATAATTATTTTCTATACCATATCCCGCAGACATACTAGTAGGGTTTTGCGAAAATTGAGAGAAAGCATCAATTAAAGCTAGTCTTTCTTTATCGGCAAACTTTGATGGAATTTTTCTTTCAAATATATCTTCCAAGATAGTTTCTTCTATCTCCATTCTCCAAACCTCGTTCTAACATAAGAAATAGAGATATAAAGAATTAATGGTCAGTGAAATCTTATTGGCCAAAGAGATGACGTAATAGTGGGAAGGCGTGCGGATATCGTTCAAAAAATCTCTCAAACAATGAAAGAAGCCATGGAAAATCAATTGCATTGTTATTAATCGGTTCTTTCACCGTGAATGTCCCCCAGTTGCTTTCAGCACCAAAGGTGTCTCGTGCCTTCACCCGTATGGTATAGGTCCCTTTCTGTGAATAGATATGGGAATATTTTAGTGTCTCACCGGACCCGTAATCCTTCGTCCAACCAGACGTATTCCCTTCGCCCCATTCGATGAAATAGGAGACAGGGTTGTTATCGTCATCTGTTGCCGAAATATTGATCGAGGTGTAATCGTGTATATGCCCTTTCGCAGGGCCGGTGATAATCGGCGTATTTGGGGGGACATTAGATGTTACAGGGCCGAAGGCATGCAGATGACCCCAAATATCATGCCATCCGCTCTCCGATGAACAGATGTAAACGGTTCCATCAGCACCTATCACTGCAGATGACCGAACCAGTTGATCAGATACAATTTTTCTCCATTTGAGTGTGCCATTTGCATTGAGGGCAATGATCTCGCCACCCCCGAGCATATCAATATCGATACTGACGCCCACGTAAACAGTACCATCATCGGAAACGGCAGCGGTTGACCCCCAAACCCCAGAACGATTGCCGAGGACAAATTCCCAACGAATAACTCCCTCTGGGGAAACAGAAAGAATTTTACTCTCCCACACCCCAAAATAAAGATTACCTTCCTTATCAAGTGACGGGCTCGCCCTCATCCCGCCAACCATTACCCGCCACTTCATCGTGCCATTTGGATACAAGGCATACAAATAGTTATCATCTGAGCCGACATAGATCATTCCATCAAAACCAATCGTCGGTGAACCATGCACCCAGTTACCGGTAGAGAAACTCCATTTCATCGTCCCATTGGGATACACCGAGTAAACATGGTAATCATGGGAGCCGAAATAGATAATCCCGTTGTCGTCAATCGCAGGTGTTGACTGGACAAAATCACCGGTGTGAAATACCCATTTTATCGTCCCGTTTGGGTACCGTGCTGTGACTCCTTCATGATGACCATAATATATAACGCCGTCATCGTTTATATTGATTGATGTATCGATTTCAGGTCCCCAAAATTTCCATTTTTCTGTCCCATCGGGATTAATAGCATAGATATAACTTCCAAAGGTCGTTCCGACATAGATTGTACCGTCATCTGCAATGGCTGGCGAGCTTCCGAAGTCACCAATTCCTTGTTCTATCCGACATCGCCATTTTATTGATCCATTTGGATAAATTGCACATAAAAAAGTGTTATCCCCAAAGTAAATTGTTCCATCTGACCCAACAACAGGAGAGCCATCACACCAATTGTCCCCAGGGAATCTCCATTTCTCTATACCAGGATTATTAATTGTACTATAAGGGCTCCGCCCTAAGTGTTCTCTGTTATATCCCTGCATCGGCCAAGGATGATTAAGAAAGTTTCCATAGGTAGGAATAGTCGAAAGAAATATTTTTTGTATTTGATTTCTCATATTTTGGTGTATTGGAAAAAGATCTAACGGGCATTCATTCAAATATTTTATTTCTGATAAATGATATTCATTTTGAGGAAAATTTTTATCGATATTTTTTCCTTCTTCCTCTTGTATTATTCCATTAATGCCGATACATTGTGCTGTAACTGGCATAATAAGAAAGATACAAAATATTCCTACTAAAATTTTCAATTGGAATTGGGAATTTTTTCTCATTTTACCTTCCCCCGTTGACAATATATCTCCCATTATTTAAATATCTTTCTATAATATATTCTTTTATTATTTTTAAACATACCTTTAATAAAAAACATTATGTTACAATTGTTATAAAAAAAAGGAAAAAGTTTAAAAGATAAAATACTATTGTATCTATCGGAGGAGGTATTTATGAAAAGAAAAATTCTTGGAATATTACTTTGTACAATACTGATAAGCAGCGGACTGATAACGATATTCCATCGATCAGAGGTAAAAGCTGATTCAGGTGGACAAGGAGAAGAAAATAGCATGGGCTTCGATCGGGAATATCTTTGGGAGGTGATCGACCATGTAGCAAATGTCGTTTATACTTCATATCAAGGGGATGAACTTAAAAAAGGAAGATATTTTGGTTCACAAGGAGATCGTGACACAGCAAATTATCTTTTTTTACAATTAAGAGATGATTGTTCTTTTGGGAGTGATAATGTTGAGGAAATACCTCTTGGTCCTATAGATGAACCAAAATATAAAAAAAATTACTATACTGACATCTTCGAAGTCACGGCAGATTATCTAAAAATTAATGATCCGGCCTTTTTATCCTTACCAAAAATTCACGACAATGTCATACAGTCAAATGATTTTTATCCCATCGCTTCCGTCTATCGCATCAGTGAAAATGAACAAAACCATATATTTTCATTTGATGGTTCCCGAGTCCTAAATAAGGATACTTTTAATTCTTTATTTCCAAAATGGCGTACAGGTATCGAACCGTTAAACGTTTCATATACCGCCCTCAACGGGGATTACGATATCCTCGGAAACATCACCTACGTTCCCATAAACGACTCCCTACCTGTCTATCAGGATGCTGCAACTGTTTACCTCATTGACGATGTTGAAGGCTGCGGCAGCAAAATAGACAATATGACCAACCCTTCGGGGGTCATCCTCATTCATGATAATTCGAAAGGGTACTCGTATCCAGACGCATCAAAATGGTATTTTCCCGTGGCAAGAGTGAGTTCATCCGAAAGTAACCTTTCTCTTGTGAAACAACTCCTTGAAAATCATACCATTGTATTTGCTGATACCGACATTTACACGGATAAATTAACCTTTGCTTATAACTTCAGCGCGCCAGCCTGTTATCCTAATTTTAAATTTTCCGTTGTTTATAAATGGAACGAAGATGAGTTTATACCTTTCCCACTTTTTTGTAAAGCTGTATATCTTAGGGACCGTATTCATCAAAGATATCCAAGCGTCATCCCATACGATGAAGTGAACGAAGAGACACACGCAATGTTTATGTCTGCGTTGGATTGGTATCGATTAAAACCGTATGGCGTGCGGTTCGCCCTTCCTGGCGTCTCCGTCAATTCAACGGTAGGAGATTTTTTATGGGATCATGGTGATAATACTCACCCTGAGAACACAATCGACGGGTACATTCGGGAAAATTACTGGCATGAGTCTCACGATGGAGAAAATTCACACCCCGCCATCGAAACGTACGACGTGGCCGCTTATTTGAACATTCCGAAAAGCCCCGACGATAAGGTTGTGATTCTGTCGGGGCGTTTTGATGCATTTTGGAATGAATGTCCGGGCGATTCCGGATGTGGAATAGGCATTCTTATGGCCATTTCAAAATACTTCCAGGACAATAACATCGTGCCAAAATATAATCTCACGTTTCTGTTTACTACCGGGGAAGAGGTCGGTTATCGTGGCGCGCAGTACTATAGCGACCTGCACGATGACGATAACTTCATTCGTTGGATCGGTTTTGATCAATTAGGGTTTTTTGGCGATGTGTATCTTAATGTCACCTGTAAAGATGGTGACGATCGAAAAGTTTGTGAACAGATAGCCAAGGATGTTGATTACGAGGGAATAACCGGATATAATGTGAATTGTGTTATTCCGGACTACAGCTGGCCTTTTCATGACAAATTAGGTTGTGCTGCGGAGGATATTGTCTTCTATCAGCGAAAAACCCATAAGTGTGATACGATCCTTTTCGCGAAGGAAGGAGAATGGAATGATCATCATCGAAGAGGCGTAGGCCTCACCCTCGGCGATGTGCTCGCAGGCATCAATCGGAGAGACATTAATACCACGTTAGAGTTTGGGTGGCTGGTCACAAAATACTGTACTGTGAACCCGAACTGCTGGTTCGATAGCCTCACCTACGCAGCATGCAACATGACCGGCGGCACCGCCCCTGATACCTTGAAAACGACGTTTACGGTGAAGTCAGTTCTCCCGAATGATCTGGTCATGATCTATGCCAGATTTTATAATACGACAGGGGTGGAGAAAGCTCATCAGTTCATCAATGTCACGGCCAATAGAACCGGTGTCACGCAGAATGTTGCCTTTTCCTTGCCGCTGGGCATTAGTGAAGGCGATTATAATGTCACTATCGCGGTCTATAATTCCACGGCAAGAATCAACCGGCTGGCTCAGGTGAGGGACTGGGCCACGAACGATGCCGGTATGTCACCCAAGTTCCATCTGAATCGCTGCCCCTCACTCGGTGATATTCGTATTGGCACGTTAACCACAAATGTTCATGATTATATCACTGGATCAAAATTTACCACTACCGAATATGCCATAGTACATAACATCACCGCGTATCTCCAAGGTGCGAGCTCGAAATACCAATGCATGATTTACCGTTACAGTGACGGTCATCTCATCGGCAACACCACCCAAGAGACACCGACACAAACAGGATGGTACACGTTTTCCTTCACCCCAGAACCAATCCTGCAGAAGAACACGCAATATGTGCTGTCGATCTGGGGGGATAATGATCAAGCGATCGTGTACTCGACGTATCAAAGCCCGTCGAACGGATATGGCAACACGCATTATACATTCGGTACCCCGCCACAGGACATCACCTGGAATTGCTACACGTTACGACAATATTCGATATTCTGCAGGTATACTCCGGATACCTCCCCGCCGGAAATAACCAACGTCGCCCACTCCCCTGATCCCGTCGGCTACGGGTTTAACGTCACGATTAACGCTGACGTCACAGACGAGGTCAGCGGCGTCAACCTTGTCAACATGCAGATCAGCACCCCGGGTGGTGGTCCGTCAACGGCGAATTATACGATGACGCACGTGGGAGGGAATACTTATCGGTACATCTTCACCAATACATGGGCATTAGGGCAATATAATTACAAGATCTGGGCAGTCGACAACGCGAGTAACCTCAATAGCTCCACTGGGCATCATTTCCACGTATCAGTCCAAGCAGAGATCAGCATCGCCACCCTACAGAACAATTACACTGGGAACCAGTACATCAATATCACAGATCCGCCAACACCACTAGCGAACTACACTCTTGTTGGTCGTGGGTTTGACTGGAACACTTATTATGATGCGGTCACCGGGGAAACCATCCTGGAGACCTCCCCGGGACCAATAAATTATCAGAATGAAACTGGAGAGTGGACGCCGATCAACTGCACTCTTCAACAGCTCTCAACCACCCACCCAGCATATGCGTATGGGTATCGGATAGGAAACGCCCGTGGGCTATACAGCATTTACCTCAAACCAAACAGTGCAAGTGACTGGCCGGTGGCGTTCGCGTACAACAAATCAACTGATCCCGTCATAGATGTCATCCGCAGCAAGCTTGTCGGTGTTGGCTACGTTGACCCTGCGAGCAACTGGGCATACCACTATCTGCAGACTGTGCAGAGTAGCCAGGGACAAACGAATGGAAACTCGGTGACTTATCCCGGTGTTTTCACCGGCACCGATGTCACCTGGAGCTATAGAAATGCAGAATTAAAAGAAGAGATCACGTTAAGTAATGCGACGAAGACTGTGCTGTTGAATCATCCGCCGTCCCTGTATGGCCTCCATGACGCAAGCTCGTATCTCGTGTTCATCACCAAACTGGACTACCAGTACCTCAACCTGTATAATGCGTCAGAGATGCTCACTGGGAACGTCACTGTCTCCAATGCTTGTATTGATTTCAAAGATGCACTCGGGTATCTCAAATGTGCCCTGCCACTTGGTGAAGCCTATGAACTAAACAACGAGTCGGTACGCCAGAAGCTGACGTACCGCATCGTGCATCTCAACGGTGACACGTATCTGCTCTCCGGGTTGAAGGTCTCCGATGTGACTGCGATGACGTTCCCGGTGGTGATCGACCCGACGATCACCGTGTATTCAACCGCGAACGACGGGTACCTCTCCAACCATAGCACTAACTATAACACCGCCTGGACCGCACCAACCGGTACCGTTTCAAGCACCGGGACCACGCTTTCCATCGGACAGATACCCCCAGGATTTCAACCACAATATTATATCTACCGCGGATGCGTGTTCTTCAACACATCCAAACTTCCTTCAAACGCGTACATCGATAACGCGACCCTGAGCCTCTACAAATCCGGTGATTACTCCGCCACAGACTTCCAGATCACCGTGCAGAACGGGCAGCCGACCTACCCGCACAGTCCCCTGCAGACCGGTGATTACAGCAAAACCCATTATGCGGGGAACGGCGGCGCCCTGAACACCAGTAATTTTGTCAACGGCTACAACACTATTTACTTGAATAGCAATGGAAAAAGCTGGTTGAACCGGACCGGGCTGACAAAGCTCTGCCTCAGAAGCAGCAGGGACATCAACGGCAACACCCCGACCAGCAGCGAGTATGTCACGGTCTACAGCAATGAGCAAGGCATGGGGTACCAGCCGAGGCTTGTGATCACATATCGGAATCAGTCGAAGATCAAGAACACAGGCTCCACCAGCTTCAAAGGGTACCTGCTGATCCAAGTGCAGTATAATGATTCCGGTACCTGGGTGCTGGACAACGACATAGTAAATGAGACGTTCCCGCGAACGATCAACATCAGCGGTCAGCTTGCCCTTGACCGGATCTTTAATGGCAGGGTCAGGGCATCGGATTTGAAGCATGGCGCTGGGACGTATCGGGTGTATACGGCGTTTCGGGATCCTACCGGTACTATTTTAAGGACCGAGACGTTGAGCGGTGGTGGGGTTGGTTCAGCTGAGTTGAAAGCCTGGTGGCAATTCAGTAAAACGTAGGCACTCTCGAAATGGATAAAAAACAGTGGAAGTCAGGCTGTTACCGCCTGATTTTCACTATTTTTTATAGGAGTTTTTACACTCGGTAGTGATGACACGAGGGAAACCACTTTCAAAAGATATCATCGCAAAGATCAGGAAGGGTGTGCTTGAAGATAAATCGAAATATCAGATAGCAAAAGAACCCGATCTTGAAAAATCAACTGTCTACCGCTGGACAAGAGATCTTCCGAGTAGATATTGTGGTTGGCCAGGGATAAAAGAATGAACACTGGAGATACTTCAGGAGTTTGTTATATAAGGTTACTATATTTGTTCTCACGAAGCCTCCAATAAACGTTTCTTTCAATTGAAGAAAAGCTTCCCGACACTTTATAGAGCGAAGATGAACAAGATGACCATCTTCTATCTCGAAGGGCACGAGGATGCTGCCGCTAGGGCATTTCTAGGGAACATAGGGAAGAAGATCATTAGCTACCGGGAACTGAAAGGGATAACAGATGTATTCCAGATAAATCTATCAAAACAAGAGAAACAGTCGTTCCTTGGCAGAAATAGACCAAAAAGATTCCTTAGATCAACAAGCCAAAAAAAGGATTCTCTAAGAAAATGAGGATTCCTTGGCATATTTTTACATTCGGAAGTACTGTGCGTGCGGCGATGTTTATCCTCTGAGAGAAAGGAACTAGTGAAAAAAGATGGATGTTAAACCAACAATTCTCACGTTGAGAGATAATTCGCTCTCATTTTTTTTCAGATTTTGATATCGATAATGCGCGAGTATGTAATGGAATCCGACTATGCTTCCTGCAAGATTGACAATACGTGATGATCATCCCGCGGTGGATTCGGATGCGACACGTCAACGGCGGAAGCAAGTACTGGTAACAGTGGGTACAGAACCGCCGTTTAAACTCCGCAGGAACAGGAACCAGGTATTTCATGGAAATCTTCCGTGCAAGTTCAACATAGCGATTTGCGAGCGATAGTTTCCCCGCTCGCGCATTTCTCTCAGCAAGTTCAAATAAGTATGAGATCCGCTGTGAAGCGATGGCTTTTTGAATTTTTTTTTCTTGCGGGCGTCTCCGTGACATTCGATGCACGAACAACCTCTACCGCTTATAAAACATTTATGCACAAGAAAGCCCCTTCGGGGAAATCTAAACCACTTCATTATCCAAAATAATCGCAATCTCATTTCGGTATGAATACTACGAAACCCTTACCCTTTTTGTGTTGTTTATCTCTATCAACTAAATGCAGATTTTCCACTTCATAAAGTTGATATCTTGAACCAATATCGTTGTTATCCTTCAGATATATCTTACCACGGGCATATCTCTTACCTTTTGACGTTGTTTCATGACGTGAAATCCTACCCTCTTTAACAAGTCTAAGCTGACTCTTATTAACAGGAAGAAAAACCATGATACAAAGGAATCATTTTATCATATTTATAGTTAGTTGTGACCACAACTTTTTATTATACTTCTCTGTATCATCCACACGCCTCAATTCATCCAACAACACGAATTACATTTATCATCAACTACTATCCAGACATGATTCCTATACTTTCTATACAATAAAAAAAGAAAAATATAAAAAAAAGAAAAAAGAATAATGAAAATAAGGAACGTTTACTTTTTCTTTAGGTAGGGAAGGCTTGTTCTTTTATTGACACCAACGGTGTACCCGTTTGGTAAATCGCAGGGAGTTCCGCTTTTTGGTGTCCGTTTGCTAAAGTAATAAATCGTTTGGTTTCTTCCACCCTTCAGCTTTACATTTCGCGTATACAAAGTCCATCCTTCGTGGTTATAGGTCATAAAACACCTCGGCCCAGGAATGCTCCTCCTGGAATTTAAACCTTTCTTTATTTTCCCCCTGGTGAATTGATAGCATGTACGATTGTCGCATTATGAAAAAAAACGTGGTCCGTGTGCGACGCTGGCGAGATAAAAAAAGCCGGTAGTTGTCGCCCACATCTAGGAATCGCGTTGGTGTTTTAAACGTTTTCGATATTATGAACAAAGGAACAACATTTTTGAATGAACAGACCATGAATGGTTGTGAAAAAATGCCGCAGGGGAAACTTGTTTTCGTGGGTCTCGGGTTATACGACGAACAGGACATTTCACTGAAAGGTCTGCAGGAACTCAAGGACTGCGACGTCGTGTTCGCTGAGTTTTACACCTCGAAACCCGGCCGATTCGAAAAAAAAAAATTTGAGGACCTCATCGGGAAACACATCCAGGTGCTCTCTCGACAGGACACGGAAAATGGCGAAATGATCCTTACGCAAGCGGCAGCCAAGCATGTCGTGTTTCTAACATGGGGCGACCCGATGATCGCAACGACCCATATTGACCTACGGTTACGCGCGATAAAACAAGGGATCGACACCCACATCATCCACGGGAGCAGTATCGCGACCGCGGTGCCTGGACTCCTTGGGCTACAGAATTATAAATTCGGCAGAACGACCACGCTTGCCTACCCGGAAAAAGAGTACTTTCCGACAAGCCCGTACACTGTGATCGCGGAGAATAAAAAAATGGGGCTGCACACTCTGGTGTTGCTCGACATTCAGGTGGAGAACGACCGGTATATGACCGCGAACGAAGGCCTCGAGGTGCTCATTCGAATGGAAAAAAAATGTAAACAGCATCTCTTTTCAAAGGATAGCATCGCCTGTGTAGTCGCCCGTGCAGGAGCACCCGACGTCGTAGTCGCCGCTAATACCATTGAGGTGCTGCAGACCATGGACTTCGGGCCGCCATTGCACACCGTGGTAATCCCAGGGAATCTTCATTTCATGGAACGTGAAGCCCTGGAACTGATCGCAGGCTTACCAACCGACATAGTGAAAAAATTACCAAAACTATAATAACCCTACATAATATTCCGCACATAGACAACAAAAGGGGTATGGATGCCAGAACAAAAAAACGACTTCGTCGGTCTTATTTATGGCGATGTTGGCTCAACAAAATTTAACTTCACCGTTGACGGCCATAATCTCCGCAAGTTCGATTACATCGCAGCGCCACACGAGGAAGGGTACGTTCTTGCGCAAGTCATGGACATCAAAGGATACTCCGACCTTCGGTTTGAGGACGCGATAACCATCAAAAGCAACGGGTCCGTTCCCCCAATTAAAAGCGATATTTCCGCGTACGCCGAGGTCATTGGTTTTCGGGATAAAGAAGGGCATCTCCAGGCGCCGCGCAGCCCGTTTGAGGCTGGTGCGCGTATCATACTTGCCCATGAGGATCTGATCAGACATGTGCTCGGGCTTCATGCCGATAAAGAAAACGGGGCGTACGTGGGTCTGTTGAAAGGCCATGATCTTCCGGTCTACCTGAACATCGATTCATTGGTGCAAAAGCATATCTGCATCCTTGCGAAAACCGGGGGCGGGAAAAGCTACGCCTGCGGTGTACTCATCGAAGAATTACTCAAAAAGAAGATCCCGCTTGTCATCATCGATACGCACGGAGAATATATTTCTCTTGGGAAACCAAACAAGGATAAGAAAGATACAAAGAATATGGAGAAATTCGGTGTGAAGCCGAATGATTACTCAAATCAAATTATTACCTATTCACCGCTTGCCGGCAGTGGGGAAGGCACGGTTCATTTAACATTAAACGGCATGAACCTTGAAGGCAGGGAAATCCTGGATTTGTTGCAGGCGAAACTCTCTGGTCCGCAGATTGCGGTCTTATATCAGACGATCAAGGAACTCAAAGAATTCAAAAAGATCTACAGCATCAGAGACATTATTGAGGCAGTGGAACGAAGTAAAAGTAATGCGCGATGGAACGTCATCGCCTCCCTGGAATCGTTGGATTCAATTGGGGTGTTCGCGGAGAAGGGGACCGCGACGATTGAGCTCGTTCAGAAAGGAAAATGCTCGATCATTAACATGCGCGGGGTGCCGCCAGACATCCAGGACGTGGTGGTGGCGCGATTAACCGGGGAGCTGTTCAACGACCGGAAAGCAGGGAAGATCCCCCCGTTCCTTTGCGTCGTGGAAGAGGCGCATAACTACTGCCCGGAGCACGGGGTTGGTCATGCGGTGTCGTCGCAGATGTTGCGGACGGTTGCCTCTGAGGGGCGGAAATTCGGTATGGGTCTTTGTGTAGTCAGTCAACGTCCCGCGAAAATCGACAAAAACATTATTTCCCAGTGCAACACGAACATTATCCTCAAGGTCACCAACCCGAATGACCTGAAAGCGATTATCCAGTCTGTAGAAGGGCTCACCAGTCAAACCTATGATGAAATCCAGCGGCTGCCAATCGGTGTCGCATTAATCTCTGGGGCATCGATTCAGATTCCGATTCTTATCGAAATTCGTACGCGAGAGACCGATCATGGCGGGAAATCCGTCACGGTCTTCAAGGACATCGATCCCGCGGATTACAAGGTGAAAATGCCGAAGATGCCGCCTCCCCCGTCACGACAAGAAGCGGCGCCGGCACAAAAAGAGGTGACGGTGACCGAAAAAGCACTCATGGTGAACCGCGTCGCAAAACGACTTGGCTGGGTGTCGACGGATGACCCTGATGAGACGATCAAATTCCTCAGTCTGGAGGCCGAGGAGATGAAGGAGAACGTGTACAAGTACCTTGAGTCGCTCGCGCAGCTTGGGGGAACCTTTTGTCACAAGGACAATCCCACGTGTCTGCAATGCCCGATGAGCAACGGGTGCCATTATCATGTTGTCCATAATAAAAAAGGGCAACCTCCCGTGAATCAGAAGCATGGGTTAGGGTTATTTAGGAGATAGGCTTACCTTCCATGATGAAAAAAACTGGGTGCGCTTTTCTCGTGGTTATTCTTGTCATCGTTCTATGGCTTTCAGGATGCCAAGGATTTTTCCCTGGTTTTTCGACGACGTACGAGGCGTATCCCACGAAAATTCAATATGATATTTCATACGGGTATCAGGTGAACAGCTCTGGTGCTGGACGCTATGAGATCACCTACCTATGCGACACCCCAAAAGTGCAACTCGGATCAGCCACCTATAGCATTTTATTCAACCAGGATTACAAAATGCAAACACGGGCGAATAACTCGTTCGTACTATGGAACATCTCCGGGGACGAGGAAACCAAGTATGAGCTGGGTCTGTCCACTCATGTGGAGGCAGAAAGCTTCCTTGTGTCTGACCTCAATGGAAAAGCAGCGACGACGCGAGAGCAACTCCCATTCATCTACCCTAGCATTGTTCGCAAATATACCCGCCTGCAGGCGAATGAGACAACCGCGTTCATCGACCCGAAAAATCAACAGATCACTGCTATCGCCCGGGAAGTTCAAACTACAGCAAAGACCAATAACACGTTTCTGCTTGCGAAAGCACTGTTCGCCTGGTTAAAAACAAATGTACAATATCAGACCCACCCTGGAGACGAAGGGGTACAACCAGCGGCACTGACCTTGCAGAGAAAAAGCGGGGATTGCGATGATCTGTCGTTTTTGTATATCTCTCTGTGCCGTTCGCTGGGGATTCCGGCGCGATTCGTCCGGGGGTACCTGCTGACTGCATATGACAATGGAACCGCGGTTGCGATCGCTCACGCGTGGGCTGAGGTTTTTGTGGGCGGCTCACTGGGACGCAATGGGTGGATCCCTGTTGAGTGCGCCTGTTGCATAACGTCGATCCAGACCGATATTGAGCAGAATTTCGGGGTGGAGGACGCGTTTCATCTCCGGGTGTTCACAGATGACGGCAGCAATGAATCACTGACACTTTCCCTTTCCGGTATTTCGTACGTGGCCTATGGGATCACTCGCCATGTCCAGCTGCAGGCATTTGCAGAGGTGCGCAACTATCAGACTCTTGAATCGCAAAAACTCGTGGTCAATAGTGACAATACCCGGCATTACGAATAAGTAAGATAAAACAAAAACATTATTTCTATAGAACAGTTTAACCATTGGTTAAATAAAAAATGGTGGCGGTTTTGATAGACGATACGACCGCGAAAGGTTTCGCGACACACATGAAACGATTCCCCGAGTTGTATACCTACCTTGCGGAAATCGTCAGGCGACACGTGTCGCAGTGTCATCCGTTGATTCTTGATCTTGGCGCGGGACCAGGGTTACTTTCTTCGAAGATATTATATCAAATCCCAGAGGCATCAGTTGTGGGTATCGACCCATTGTTGCAAATGCTCCTGCTTGCGAAGGATAATGTGCTGCAGTCGACTGCTCATTCATTTGAAGCTCTGCAGGGTGTCTCTGAAAAGATTCCGCTCAAGGATAGTACCGTCGATTGCATCGTGAGTCGTTTTAGCCTGCCATACTGGCCACAGCCACGTGAGAGTTTTGCGGAGATGAACCGGGTGTTGAAGCCTAGTGGGACTGTGGTACTTGAAGCGCTCAATAAAGAGTTTCCGCGTTGGAAGCTTTTTTTGATTAAGATTCGGATGATCATGCGTGGAGCAAGTCGAGATGTCGCAAACTATCACGTCGATGCCTATCCGCATGCCCACACCATGGATGAAGTGCAACGATTGTTCACCGATGCAGGGTTTTCCATTCTTGAAACGGAAGGTAAGAAAAAAGAGTGGAGATTTATTGTTGTTGCACGGAAACAATAAGTTCGTATCTTCGCTGTGATTTTTTTTCTGATTGATGATTATAATCAAAGGGCTCGTTGGTTTTACTTTTTTCATTCGTGGAGCAACAGTTTTATGAATTAGATATTTAACATATAAATTGAAATTTATACCAAAAAAGAAATTGGTTAATAGTCCCCAACGAGAAACCCAAACGCATAATACCGCTGTCGTTTTTCAGAATCGCGTATTTTCCTCGAACGGATCCGCTTCGAATGCGGTGTCTGTTTGAGGCGTTTCTCCGTCATCTCTTCGCGTCTCCTCTCCTTCTGTTTTTGACCGCTATTCTATATAAACCCGCGGTGTAATAATAACAAAATGAAAACATCCTCTTCCCCTTGAAATCATCCAGAGACAGCCGTCGGCGTCAAACAAAATTCTTCCATTTAAAAACATTTATTAGCCTCTCAAAGTATCGACATGCCCATGCCTGATGAACCACAGAAATCAAAAAACTCAAGACAACCAGCATGGACGTATTTTTTCGCCATCATTCCTTCCCTTATTTTCATCATAGGGCTGATTCCAAGCGTGATACTTTTTTTCGTATTGCATTTTGTCCATTACTTTTCATTCGCGACGATCTGGCATTTCATACTCCTTCCATTTCTCGCCTTTTTTGGAGCAATTCTTCTCTTCGTTTCGGAGATGCTCATCACCGGTAGCATTATCCGACTCTTTCGTATCACCTACCAACCAGGAACCTATGAGTATTCGGTTCGGGACAAGACCGCACGCAAATGGATCCTCATCGTCATCCTCTACACCCCGTTTCGAAAACTCCTTGAGATCTTCCCGCTCGGCAAAACGAAACAAACATATTTTCGGCTCCTGGGGATGAAAATCGGGAAAAACTCACTTGTCGGCGGCGTAATCAAAGACCCATGCCTCACCGAGTTTGGTGATAACGTGACCATGGGTGAGTACGCGATCATCTACGGCCATATCCATAACATGCAGTATGACACGATCACCATGGAACGAGTTCGGGTAGGGAACAACTGCGTCATCGGCGCAGGCGCAATCATCATGCCAGGCGCGGTACTGGAGGATGACGTGGTGGTCGCCGCTGGCGCTCTCGTGACCAAAGGCCAAATCCTGACGAAGGGAAAAACGTACGCTGGCGTCCCAGCGAAAGAACTGGTAAAAAAAGCATAAGGAAACAGTACCAGAAAATTAAAAAAAACACAGCGAATCAAAAATCAAAACAGAAAAGTCGATGATCCCGGCGAGTAAATATTTAAATAGTTATGCTCTATATATAAGTACATCAATTGGGGGTATAATATGAAGAAAATAATCTTACTTATTGCAGCGGCGTTACTCGTTATATCGCCGTTAGTAGCAGCTGTCTCGACCATCCAGTCTATGGAGAGTACAAATTCTCAACCAATAACACCACAACCAACCTCGGCGTTTACCCACACGGTTTTTATCGAAGAAGGAACAACTACCTGGTGCCCGAACTGCCCTGAAGCCGCAGAGGCGTTACACGCACTGTTTGCTAATAACTCCCAGTACCCGTTCTATTATACGGCGCTTGTGCTCGATCGAGAAAAAACCTCAAAGACCAGGTTTGGATATCATTACGGTGGAACCGCGATTCCAACCTTATTTTTTGACGGCGGGAACAAAACGATGGTCGGCGCGACAGGAAATCTGGCGCAAACCGAACAGGCATATCGAAATCTCATAAACGAATGCGGCGCTCGAACTGTTCATCCTCTTGAGCTCAATACAAGCGTCGTTGGACATAATGACGCAAAGCTTGAAATTACCGTGACCGTAAAAAACACGGGGAGTTCTCGGTACATCGGGATTCTTAAGTCCTCGGTATCAGAGATTGTCTCCCGCTGGAACGACGAACAAGGTCACCCGTATCATAATGCATTCCTCTCCTATGCGATCCAAAAACTAGTCGTGCTTCAACCGGAGAAGAGCAAAACATTTACCGTGACATGGAACGGAGCAGCGACACACGGGAACCACACCTACCCTGATATCGTTGACAACAATATTATCGTGATCTCCACAATCGCTAACATACAGCCGCATGTGATCCCTGCGGAACAGTACGTCAGACAGCATATCGCATTCTACATTGACCAAACATCAGGAGCGACCGTCACCATCGAGTAGATTACCAAGTGTTTCTTCTTCAACAGGTGCGTATTTTCTAAAAAAAAAGATACTGGGTAATGTATTTATAATGCAATTGTCTTTTTGAGCGAGTACGGACAAATAGTGTAGGGTAGACATATGCAGAATAATCGATATCAACGACAGATGTTAGTCAAAGAGTTCGGAGAAAAAGGACAAGAGATACTCTCCACCAAACAAGTCGTTCTCATCGGTGGCGGAGGGCTTGGTAGTAACAGCGCAAACCTTCTCGTACGAATGGGCATCGGAAGCATCACCATCATTGACAACGATGTCGTCGACAGCACGAACCTCCATCGGACGTCACTGTTTACCGAAGATGATGTCGGGAAATCAAAAGCAATGGTGCTTCAGGAAAGATTACAGGCTATTAACAGTGAGGTACATGTAACAGGAATCAAACGGGTGGTGATAAAAGATAATATCGATGCCTTGGCTCGCAATGCCAGTGTCATTCTCGATGGCACTGATTCCATGCAGCTGCGATTTCTTATCAATGATGTCGCCATAAAACGCGACATCCCCTGGGTGTATGCAGGCGTGTACGAAACCGTCGGTATGGTCATGGGCATTCTACCAAAAAAGGCACCATGCCTGCAATGCATCTCACAAGAGATACCAGCGCAAAATCCCGAGGAAACACCGGTACTCGGGAGCCTTCCTGCAACGATCGCAGCGATTCAATGTAACGAAACGATAAAACTTCTCCTCGGAAAGCCACTTGCTGGCCTCATTATCTATGACGTCTGGAAGCAGTGTTTCGAGACCATGGACATCAAACGTAACCCTGACTGCCAAGCCTGCGGAAAAGCAAAATGGAGCTTCCCATAAAGGATGCATCACATGAACATCACAATTCGGGTATTTGGCCGATATAAAACCGTCGCCGGAACAGAATTCGTACAGCTTACTATCCCAGAAGGAAACACGCTGAGGAATGTCGTCGATGCATTCGTGAAAAAATATCCCACTGTAGAAAAAGACAAAAAATTCATGATGGTGTCAAAAAATAAAACGTACACCTCGTTTGATACTCCAATTTCGGAAGGAGATGAGATAACGATCTCCCCTCCCGTGGTCTCCGGAGGATAAAGAACTTGAAACCATATCGATACCCCACGATTCTCATAATACTCATGATGGTCTTTCTCAGTGCGACAACGGTGATCGCAGAAAATCAGATCATCGTAGATTTCTACTATTCGAAGTCCTGTGGGTCCTGTCAAGCCGCAAACCAAACCTTCGACGAGGTCACTGACCATTATCAGGCGAATTACTCGGGGAAGATACTTTTCCTAAAAAAAGAGGTCGGCTCAAATGCGACGAACCGAAATGAGATGCGCGCCCGAGGCGTCAGTTTCCCTTCCGTCGTCATCAACAATGAAACCAAAATCCCGAAAGCGAACATCACGTATGATTTTCTGGTCGTTCAAATCGATGCGTATGTGAAGAATCTTTCCAGCCATGAACCGTACAATCCGAATATCCTGTATCTTCCAATAATCGGGAAGGTCAATCTTTCTGGTTTTTCACTGCCGGTGTTCACGGTCGTGCTCGCGGGGCTTGACAGCTTCAACCCGTGCTCGTTTTTCATCCTGATTTTTCTTTTGAACCTGTTGCTGTATCTCCGTTCAAGGAGACGCATGCTTCTCGTCGGCTGTATCTTTATCTTCTTTTCCGGGTTATTTTATTATCTGTTCATGTTTGCACTGTTTAATTCTCTGTTACTGACCGCAACATATATCGGCGTTATTTCTCTAGTCGCGGGTACCATCGCGCTTGCGATCGGTGCGTTGAACATTAAGGATTTCTTTTTTACTAAACAAGGACCAACTCTGAGTATCCCGGAAGAGAAACGTGCGAAGACATTCAAACGGATCAGAGCACTTGTGAAATCCCCCTCGCTTTTCTTCATGCTGGGCGGGACCGTTTTTCTCGCGGTGACCGTGAATTTCTACGAACTCCTCTGTACCCTTGGGTTTCCCCTTGTATACACCAGCAGACTGACCGCGCTTCATCTCCCTCTCCTCGATTACTACCTGTACCTGTTCTTTTACAATGTCGTGTACGTGATCCCTCTGATCGTGATCCTTCTCGTATTCACCTTCACCCTTGGGAAAACAAAACTGTCCGAATGGCAAGGCCAACAATTGAAGCTCGTCTCAGGGCTCATGATTACCTCCTTCGGCCTCTGCTTCCTTTTCGATTACAAACTCTTGGAAGACGTGCTTACTCCGATTGAGCTGCTGGGGCTGAGTGTGCTTCTCACCTTGATTATATCGTATTTGTGGAAGAAATACAAAAAACAGCCAGAAATAACGTCACCAGTAGAACAGGCTTCCTCGGAAGAGAACATCACGCAAGATTCTATGGACTGAGGAGAGTTTCAAGCGCCTCTGAGAGTTTTTTATTGATATCACCGAGAGCCGACAGTAAAACTTTTGATAGACCAGGCCCAGGGGATACATCGTACGGCTGGATACCAAATATTGTAAGGTTCGAAGGAAGCTCATGAAGTTCCTGTGAGAGGCGAAGGACCTGGAGGAAATCTACGTCGTGGGTGGACAGTCGCCCGGGGGTGTTCAGGGTTTGGATATCCCTAAGAGAAAAGAGTCGTACCTCACCGGGATGCCCACGGAAATCAACCGCATCGATGATAAGGACTACATCAAACCGGGCGAGCACATGCAGAACCGCCATGCCACCGGTGCCCCCATCAATACACTCTATTTTTTTCTCATATTTTTTCTGCGTGCGTACCCATTCGAGTAACAAAATACCGATGCCGTCATCCCGCCGCAGTGGATTTCCTAGACCGATAACCCCTATTTTTTTCATACAAGGAAAACGCTACCTGAATTTTACATCAAGGTAATGGGTGGAGCAGGAAATGCACGGATCATACGCCCGCACCAGCATCTCGAGTGTCAGCTCAATGTCCTTCTCTGATTTATCCAAAATCTCAGGCACCAGTTTCTCCATGTCATGCTGGATATTCGCGTGGTTCTGGTTCGTGGGAATAACGCAGTTCGCCTTCGTACAGTATCCCTTCGAGTTCAAGGTGTACTCATGGACAAGGATCCCTCGGGGGACTTCGACAATGCCGACACCCTTGCCTGCCTTTGCGGTTACCTTCACCGGTTTCTCCTCCTTTATTCCCCGTTCGATGAGCCGATCAATCCAATCAATAGAATCATCAAGGCTATGGGTGAATTCCACAAGCTGCGCGATCGTGTTCATGAATGGGTTATAATTGACTGGTTCCAACCTGAACATTCGAGCGACCTTTTTTGCATCGGGACGCAACTTATCAGCATTGATGTTGAACCGCGCAAGCGCCCCGACCATGTAGGACTCCCGGACGTGTTTCGCGAACTTCGCGGTGGAATGGGGAACAATATATTCTTGCATGACCTCCCTATAGTCTCGATAGGCAGGGAACGAACCGGTATCGGTCGAGGTGATCACTCCATCGTACAAGGCGTACTCATCCTCGGAGCGTAACCCGATATATTCGGTTTCACGGGTAAAATCTGGCAATCTATCAGCGACACCATGGATCGTCTCAGCGAGCTGTGCCGTAAGAGTTTTGCATTCCTCAAGCTGCCTGCGGAGATTCACCAGTTCGATTTCAGTGGGTACGACAGAGAAACCGCCGACGACGAGTCGAATCGGATGAACAGTACGGCCACAGAGAAGATCGGACATGGCGTTGGCGAGTCGGTGCAACCGAACGATCGAAAGAACCGTGTCCGTGTGTTTGGTCCCGACCAGGGGAATGATGCTCCCCACGCCAAACAAATCAGGGGACGCAAGGTACCCGATATGCAGGATGTGGCTTTGCATGTTCTCCGCATGGATCGCAAGGCGCCGTAGCATCGACGTCTGCTCCGATATCTTCACCCCCAATGCATCCTCCGTTGCCTTCAAGGAAGCAAGGGAATGACCTATGGAGCAAATCCCGCAGATCCGAGAGGTGATCTGACGAAGGTCATTGAAATGTTGCCCGCGCAGCATCGCTTCGAAAAACCGGGGTGCCTCAACAACCTGCCATTGCAATTGTTCGATTTTACCGTTTTTTATATCAAGAACGATATTGCCATGACCCTCGACACGCGTGATGTGATTCACATGAACGGAAATATCATTATTCTTCATCTACTTGACACTCCTCCCGTCCGTAATTATACATCGTGCATCGCCTTCGAATATCCTCATAGGTCAAGTGATACCGTTCAAGCACCTCTTTGACACAATCAGCTTCCGCTTTTTTCACAAGCCCCCTGCAGCCGTCACAAGGGCTGTTATGAGTCGGACAAATCGCCTTGCATCCGGCCCGGGTGATTGGCCCGAGGCAGAATCTCCCAAGCTCAAACTGACACACGTTCTCGTTTTTCTTACATTCTACACACACCGGGTATCTGATGATCTCAGGTTTTTTCCCGATAGCAAGCGCAGTGATGATTCGTTTGAAATCGTCACGATCAATAGGGCATCCATGGATGTAATAATCAACAGGGACGACCTCGTTGAGCGCCTTGGTTCTGAACACATTGAATAGTTCGTTTCCCTTCAGATTCGTCTCACCGTACACCTCTTTCATGACGTCATCGGGCATCCATTGGTTCCGGATCTTGTTCACCCCGCCTATCGCGGCACACGACCCTAGCGCAACCAGGATTTTTGCCTTACTTCGGATGCGGAGCAGACGCTGTTCATCCATCGGCCGCATAATGGAGCCTTCGATGATCGCGATATCGTAGGTATCAGAGTGTTCTTTCATGACCTCGCGGAACGAGACGATATCGACAATATCGATCAGATCCAACAATTCCTCCTCGAGGTCAGCGATCTCCAGTTCACATCCCTCGCAATCCGCAAAATCAAACACCGCGACACGGGGCTTCTGCTTCATTCGAACGCCTCCGGGAGATTCTCAATGTCCTTGTAGACGAACACGGGTCCTTCCTTACACGTGTAGATACCGTTGATCTGGCAATGACCGCATTTCCCCACACCGCATTTCATGCGACGCTCCAGAGAAACCACGATGTTTCCATCCGGAACACCCATGGTCTGCAGGCATTTGATCACAAATTTATACATGATCGGTGGTCCAACCACAACAGCAATGGTGTTTTTTGCATCGAATTTTTTCATGTCGATCTTCGGGAACAAGGTGGTAATCAGTCCGATGCAACCAGTCCAGCATTGGCCATCATCGCATTTATCAACCGTCAGTTGACAGTCAACGTTTTCGATTTTCTTCCATTCTTCAATCTCATCAACGAACATGACTTTGTTCGGACGCGTCGCACCGTACAAGATGACGATGTTCTTGTAGTCCTTCCGATGTTGTGGATCAAGGACGTATTTTATCAAGGATCGCATCGGTACCAGGCCAAGGCCGCCGGAGGTAAATAAAATATTTTTATTGGTCAACATCTTCATGTCAAACCCATTCCCGAACGGACCGCGAATGCCAACTTTATCACCGACATTCATCTGGGATAACTTTTTGGTGACATTCCCCACGTCACGCACCACAAGCTCAAACAGAGGGGACTTGCTTGGTGGTGAGGAGACACCAAAGGGTGCTTCCCCGATCCCAAAAATCGAAAGCTCGATAAACTGTCCAGGTGTGTGACCAAGCGGTTTTTTGTCATCAAGCTCAATCTCGTATAACGTCTCGGTATCGGTCATCTTCTGAATTCGTCTGATGGTCGCACTCCGTGGAACATGGATTTCCCCTTTATCCGCGACTTCTGCTGTTTGTTTAATGAAGTATCGTCCCGTGTCATCGGATTTCCCGAAGGAGGCGAGTTCATTGAAGACATCGCATGGATCTGCGATATCAGGTAAACAAGCAATCCCGCATCGTCCGCATCCGACACAAGCGATAAATCCATACCGCTGCGGAAGGTAATTCCCTTTCCTGTAGAATCGATGACGGTACCGCTCCTTGACGTCTTCACGGAAGATTTCCCCGCTGCCAATCCGGGTGAAATCCTTCAGCATGCAGCCGTCCCATGTGCGGATTCGTTGACCTTCTTTGAGGTTCAGAGCGGATTCATCCCGGACATCATAACAATAGCAGGTGGGGCAGACCATGGTGCAGGAGCTGCATTCCATGCAGACATCTGACCGCTCCTCCCACAATGCATGATTATAGTTATCCGCGAGTGCCGCTGGCCAGTCTTTTTTATCAAGCTTCACTTTTCGCTTGTATTTTTTCGCGACACTGTCACGCACATCTTTAATTTTCTTAATATCTGCGGCAGTCGCACCTTTCGTCGTCGCGTATTTCTGGAGGAGGGCTGCTCCTTTTTCCGAGCCAATCGTGATTGCATAATCTCTTCCAATGTTCGTAAGCAGGAGGTCAAACCCACTGGACGCCACATTCGTCTTCATGCTCGCGGCAAAGGAACGCTCTGAGATTTTTTGGATATCTGCGCCGATGATGATGGTGTTTTCACGGCGTTTCTTGTAGAACGTATCCTGCTGGGAGTCGAGATAGACAAGATCAGATTGTTCAAGGGCAATGATATCGTAGGGATGCATCCCGATGATGATCCGTGGTTTCTCCTCCTTTATTGGTTGCACCTGGAATGGTTTTTCCAAGGAATATTTCATGAGGTGTTCGTACTGGGGGAGGAAATATTTTTTTGGTGGAATAATAGTAACATCATGGTCAAGACGTAATTCTCCTGCATTAGTAAGGGTGTCAAACCCGAATCGTTCTCTGCGTGCTTTTGCCCCGACCACGTCATAGGTTCCATCATGAATAAGGGCATTGACAAACGTTAAAAGATTCTTCTCGGAAATTACTCGTATTGTTTGTTTCATCTCAGACACCTTTTTTCGTCTAAGTGCAGTGCGTTCTACTACTCAGAATGCCTCGGGGACCGTGAATAAATGTCGCGATTTAAGGCTTTTCATTTTCCAGGTGTGTTCTCTGAAGAAATCTACTCGGGTGCTTGGGCGATGAAGCCTTCTTTCATCAGCGATTGGGTGACATCCCGTGATTTTTTTATGATCGCCATCGCCTGGTCGTACAACTCCTGCCGGGAGGGTTTCACTCGTGCGATTCCCTGGGATATTGCTTTCATGCCGACTGCGACCGCCTCCCGCGGGAATACCTCCCAGGAATCCATGGTCGGGACGATATAATGGTCATCGATTCCCTGGTCCTGCGCGGTTTTTGCAAGTTCATATGCTGCCGCGATGCACATCTCATCAGTGATGGTCTCCGCACGGACGTCCAGCGTCCCCCGGAAGATGCCTGGGAATCCGAGGGAGTTGTTGATCTGGTTTGGAAAATCTGACCTGCCTGTTGCGATGATGCGTGCCCCTGCTTCTTCCGCCTCCCAGGGCCAGATCTCAGGGACCGGGTTAGCGGTGGCGAACACAATCGCATCCGCGGCCATGGATGAAACCCATTCCTTCTGTATGGTCCCAGGGCCAGGTGTACTTGCGGCGATACAGATATCGGTTCCCTTTAATGCCTCAGCTGGGCCACCGACCCTGCCTTCCGCGTTTGATTGTAGACTCATATTCCATTTCTCAGGGTTCTTCTCTTTTTCCCGTTCCAGGTCCCTTCGCGATGGATGCAGGATTCCTTTACTGTCAACCATGATGATGTTTTTTTGTTTCACGCCTGCGGCGATAAGCACGCGTGCGATCGCGATGTTTGCTGCTCCTGCACCGACCATGGAGACGAGGGCGGTGTGAAGTGGTTTTCCCACGATTTTCAGTGCGTTGATCGCGCCAGCGGTAACGATTGTCGCTGTTCCTTGTTGGTCGTCATGCCAGATAGGGATGTCCATTTCCTCTCGGAGACGACTCAGGATGTAGAAGCATTTTGGTTTTTCGATATCCTCAAGGTTGATGCCGCCGAAGCTTGGTTTGAGCCATTTCACCGCTTGGATAATCTCATCAGGGTCTTTGGTGTCGAGGCAAATTGGATATGCATCGACGCCGCCCAGATATTTAAATAACAGTGATTTTCCCTCCATGACCGGAAGGCCTGCCTCTGGTCCGATATCGCCAAGACCAAGGACCCTTGTGCCGTCGCTTACAACCGCGACCGTGTTCCATTTGTTTGTGTAATCGTAGACCTTGTGAGGGTGTTTTTGGATTTCTTTGCATGGTTCTGCGACGCCAGGGGTGTACCAGATCGCGAAATCGCTGAAGTCTTTGATGCGGCATTTCGGCACCACCTCGATTTTTCCATGGTAAAACGGGTGAAGCAGCATCGCGTCTTTCCCCGGTTTATTTGCTTTTTCGATGAGTTGTTTTTCATTGATCTGTTTCATAATTCGCCCCCACATCGAGGGATATCGCGTGTTGCTATATTAATTTACATTATTTGGTATGAGGAAAAATCCGGCAGAAATTTATTGATAGCTTTAAATATCTCTTTTGGATAAACGTTTTTGCGAAGAAGTTGGAAAAGTATAAATAGTTAACGATTGTTAATTTAATATATAGAGTGAGATCGAAATGAGCATTATCGACTTGACTTCTATGGGGGAGCCGCAATCAGACCTTAAAAAAGAGATTAATGATCGGCTCACAAAACTCCAAGACGAAATCTCAGAATACTGTTTTCAATGCGCAAAATGCACCTCGGGTTGCGAGGCACACAAACTCCTTGAACTCGAGCCACATAAAATCGTCGCACTGCTGAAACGAGGATTGATCAACGAGCTGGTCAACGCTGACGTAATCTGGACCTGCATGTCATGCCAGAAATGCAGGGAACGCTGCCCGCAACGCGTCGCACCGGTCGAGGTCCTCTATGCACTCAAGAACATGGCGGTGATAAGCGGAAAACAAATCCCGGGAAAATACACGGGTATGCTTCAATCAATTCTCTCGGTAGGCCTTATCCAAGATGTCCAGGAGACAACCACCCGTTCAAACAAGACCGTAAAACGAGACGATCTCGGGCTTCCCGCGCTTTCTAAACCAACCGATGTTGCCAAGTTCCAGGCAGGCCTTATGAAAATCGCGATGGAAAAGGTATAACACGATGAAAAAAAAGTACGCATTGTATCCTGGCTGTCTGATGCCGACCGAGCAGTACGCCTATGAGCTTTCCTTACGAGAAACATTACCCTTGCTCGGCATTGAGCTTGTCGACGTTGCGGGATTCTCCTGCTGCGGGGAACCCATGAAAAGCGTCAATCAACTCATGACCGTGTACCTCTCCGCCCGGAACATCGCGATCGCGGAACAACAGCAGCTTGACATCTATGCCCCATGCGCGATGTGCCATCTTGCGCTGAGCGAATGTAAAAACCTCCTTGAGAGCAATCCCGCGATGAAAGAACGGGTGAACGGGATGCTTGCCGCAGAAGGGTTAACCTACACAGGATCGCACGCAGTGGTTCATACCGTTGACTTACTGTACGATCATGTAGGGATCGAAACGATCCGACAGCACGTGAAAAAACCACTCAACGGGTTGAAAATCGCTGCCCATTACGGCTGTCATATCCTCAGGCCGTCCGAGCTTGGACGTCCCGATGACTCGGAGAACCCACAGAAAATCGAGGGAATTATTAAGACACTCGGCGCTGAACCAGTGCAGTATCCTCGGAAACTTGATTGCTGCGGTGCACCACTCCTTGCGAACCTCCCTGATTCGGCCCTCACAAAAACAGGGCAGAAACTCCAGGCTATCCAGGAACAGGGAATTCAGGCCATGGTTGATGTCTGCCCCTGGTGCCATAAGATGTTTGACAGTAGGCAGACCAAGGCTGGGGAGATTGTCGCCGCAAAACTCGACGTCCCAGTACTATATTTGACACAACTTCTCGGTATAGCACTTGGGATACCGAAAGAAAAACTCGGCCTTGACCTGAACCTCAGCCCGATAGACAAACTGAATCTCGGAGAGGGGACGTGATGCGCCGCATCGGTGTGTTTGTCTGTCATTGCGGTATCAACATCGCGCAAAACGTCGATGTCGAAGCGCTCACCGAGTACGCAAGCCACCTTGACGACGTTGTCGTCGCAAAGCACTACAAGTACATGTGTTCCGACGTCGGAGCGACGCTTATTAAAGATGCGATTAAAGAATTCAAGCTTGATGCGATGGTGATTGCGTCGTGCTCCCCGCGCATGCACGAGCATACGTTCCGAAGGGTCGCAAGCGACGGGGGGGTAAACCCCTATCAAGTCGAGTGTGCAAATATACGCGAGCAATGCTCCTGGGCGCATTCGGACAAGGGACAAGCTACCGAGAAAGCGAAAGCCCTGGTCCGTAGCGCGGTCGCAAAAGCACGGTTTCTTGAGCCGTTGACACCATCAATGGTAAAGGTGGTTCCTGAGGCGCTCGTGATTGGTGGTGGGATCGCTGGGATTCAGTCAGCATTGGACCTTGCAAATGACGGCTTTAAAGTTCATTTAGTGGAGCGTGACCCTAGTATTGGCGGCCATATGTCACAGCTCGACAAGACATTCCCGACCCTTGATTGCTCCTCCTGCATCCTAACACCAAAGATGATGGAGGTCGCCAACCATGAGAATATCGAGCTATTGAGTTATTCAGAGGTTGTTGGTATAGAAGGAAGCGTCGGAAATTTTACGGTAAAGATCCGCAAGAAACCGCGATACGTTGATATTGACAAATGCACCGGGTGTGGCGACTGTGCGTCAGCTTGCCGGCTCAAAGACAGGATCACCAGTGAGTTTGACCAAGGTATGGGGAAACGCGGTGCAGCCTACATGCCGTTTCCCCAAGCAGTCCCATTGAAATATGTGATTGATGATAAGAAATGTCTATTTCTTACGAAAGGGAAGTGCGGTGACGAACCCTTATGTAAAAAAGCTTGTATACAGGGCGCCGTCAATTTTGATCAGAAAGAAGAAATCCTTGAACGGAACGTCGGTGCGATTATCGTCGCCACCGGGTACGACCTACTTGACCCAACTGAGGTCTACGAGTACGGGTACGACGTATCTCCTGATGTCATCACCACACTGGAGATGGAGCGGCTCATCAGCTCATCCGGCCCGACCAAGGGGGAGATCCTGCGGCCGTCCACCCAGCAGAAACCGAAAAGCGTCACCTTCATTTTATGCGTTGGTTCCCGCGATGAAACCGAGTGTACCTGGTGCTGTCGGATTGGATGCATGACCGCACTAAAACAAGTCTATCTCCTCAAAGAAAAACTCGGTGAAGACGCGGAAATAAACGTCTGTTACAACGACCTCCGCTCGTTCGGGAAAGGGTACGAGGAGTTCTACCGCAAGGTACGAGGGCTCCATACGAACATGTTCCGTGGCAGTCCCTCTGAAGTACGACCAATGAAGGATGCCCTCAGGATAGATATCTTCGATACAACCACGAGTAAATTGTTCGAAATCAAAACAGACATGATCGTGCTTGTTCCTGCGATGATACCGCGGGCCGATACCACGGAGGTTTCACGACTCCTTCATCTCACTTTAAGCGGTGATGGATTCTTCCTTGAGGCGCACCCGAAGCTCCGGCCGGTTGATACGTTTGTCAACGGGATTTTCATTGCAGGGTGCTGCCAAGGACCAAAAGACATCCAGGATACCGTATCCCAAGCAAGCGGTGCGGCCTCGCGTGCAGCAACGATACTTTCCCAAGAAGAGTTAGAGATCGACCCGATAATTGCGGTGGTGGATGAAGACATCTGCAGCGGGTGTGGTATTTGTGTGTCCGTTTGCCCATATAATGCGATTGAGCGGATTGAAGAGGACGTCAATGGCAAAAAAGTGATTCACGCGAAGATCAACGAGGGGCTCTGCCAGGGATGTGGCACATGCGTGAGTGCGTGTCCAAGTAGCGCGATCCAGCAGCGCGGGTTTAAGGATACACAACTGCTCCCAATGATTGATGAGATCACCTAGAATTATTTTCGAAGGTATTTTGTGTTATTTTTCATTGAAAAAATTGATAATCTATTGTCTGATGTTCTTTAATAAAAGGGAATCGACAATGGAGGAATAGTCCCATGGTAATCACAGAGATGGAAATTAGTTTTCCGGGTGGTCAGAAGGTCGATGCACAGTATCGTGGGTTAACGATAAAAACTGATCAACCGGTTGAAGACGGCGGGGACGAATCAGCCCCGACACCATTCAGTTTATTTCTTGCCTCGCTTGGCACTTGTGCTGGGTATTATGTCTTGGCATTCTGCAAGAAACATGGCATCCCCACGCAGACCATAAAAGTCATCGCTCATATCGACAGAAACAATATCACCCATATGGTGGAGAACTACACGATTGATATCCATGTCCCGAAAGAGTTCCCTGAGCAGTATAAAAACGCGATGGCGAAATCCGCAGAATCTTGCATCGTGAAAAAACATTTAGAACAACCACCGCGGTTTGTGATCTCGGTAGTGAAACAAGATTAATTCATTATATTTATGTACATCTGTACTATTGCCAGATAAGGAAAAATCATGACCGTAACATTAGTGATTGGCACGCAATGGGGCGATGAAGGCAAAGGGAAGGTCGTTGATTACTATTCAAAAGACGTTGATTACGTCGTACGGTTTCAAGGGGGAAGCATTACTGGAGACACACCAATATTTATTAAAAATGGTAAACAAACCGGTGTGATAGAAATTAAAGAGTTCATCGATCCTTTTTATAAAGAGAACGAAACAGGAATTAAAGAGATAAACAACATATCAACTATTGGCGTAAAAATATCAAAAAATCCGGGTATTACTGATTTTACTCTCGCGCATGTCCAAGGAGTATATCGTCATAAAACCGATCATATTTACAATGTTAAATACAACGGTGGAACCGTATCACTGACCGCAGATCATTCTATTTTCATCTATACAAAATATAACGGAAAACTCTCATGTAAAAAAACATCGGATTTGAAAAAAGGAGATATCCTTATAAGTTTCCCTCATAAAAATATGTTAAAAAACCATAACAGGGGAGACGTATTCTTTCCAGATATCTCTAATACCGAAAACAGTCCAATATACTATGAAAAAAACGGAACAATTTTATCAATACCAATTTCTGAAAATCTGTTGAGACTTTTTGGTTATTATCTCGCTGAGGGAAATGCAAGTATAAGG
>Ga0315282_10002230_pt1 | contig 35957 bp, 29 predicted proteins | sample YL17G07_20_MG_FD_203693 | JGI IMG/M metagenome (GOLD analysis project Ga0315282, IMG submission 203693) | Sediment microbial communities from Yellowstone Lake, YNP, Wyoming, USA - YL17G07_20 | ecosystem: Environmental > Aquatic > Freshwater > Lake > Sediment | place: USA: Wyoming | collected...
ACAACTCCGCTTGTGCAGGTCCACTCCCAGGTATAACTTTCCCATAGGGGGCTCTCCTTTCGAACGTAAGATTTAGTCTGCAACAACCAAATCCTACTCGAATCGAGCCGCCCCCTTCATGGCATCATACATCGCGCGGTGTGCGATGTGTGGGAAGCGGGGAAACGGGGAAGGCGCACCTCCTAGGCCCGGAGGGCCGGAAGATTTTAGCCCAGGGCGCGAGCCCTGGGCAACGGACTGCGCGGGGCAGTGGGAAACAGCCGCAGAGTTACAATCCAACTGTGCGCTACAGGTTGAGGGGGAGACCAATGAACAACGATCAGAAAATTATCCAAGAGGTAATTGGGAATGCTTTGTCGGGAAAGGGCGCGCATGTGGCGACCAAGACTCTCTTTGAGGGACTCGATTGGAAGCTCGCGGGCGTGCGGCCAGAGGGCGCTCCCCACTCGATCTTCGAGCTGCTCATTCACATGACCTACTGGCAAGACTGGGTGGTGAAGTGGCTGGACGGAGGGAATCCGTCGGTTCCCAAGCACGCCGCAGCAAGCTGGCCGAAGAATCCTGCCCCGGCGAGCCGGAAAGATTGGGCAAAAACTCTGAAGAGATTTCGCAGCGGCCTCGCGGGCCTGGAACGGCGGTCGCGCAAGAAAGACCTCCTGGCGAAGCGAGGGAAGCATACCCGCATGGGGATGCTGCACGCCATCGCCTCGCACAACAGCTACCATCTGGGGCAAGCCGCTCTCCTGCGGCAGATGCTCGGCGCCTGGCCGCCGCCTTCCGGCGGAGTAACGTGGTAGCCGGCAGGGCAACCGGTTTCTCACCCTTCCCATCGCGCCGTCCCACCCGCACCTGGCCGGTCGGCTGGGGCGCGACAAGTCGTAGGGGCGGTTCATGAACCGCCCAACGAGGGTGCATCAAGATGCCCCCCTACATGGATTCCCGCTTACGCGGGAATGACTGTGAGCGGGGTCCCACCTGTCCGCGCAAAGCCGCCTCTACATCAAACTGACCCCTCCTGGCCCTGGCTTACCTTTTCCCCGCCAAGTCGTCTAAGATAAATGAGGACGGTTCGAACCGAAGACCCAGATGGATGGCGCCTGCTTGGAACTGGCCGGCAAAGCATTCACCTCCGGACAGGCTGAAGAGGAAGTGGAGCGCAGCTTGATCCGCCGCGCGCAGCGGGGAGATCGAGCAGCCTTCGAGGGCCTCGTCCGCCGCTACGACCAGGAAGTCCTGCGCATGGCGCTGCGCATCGTGCCGTCGGCGGAAGAGGCCCAGGATCTCTACCAGGAAGCTTTCCTCAAGGTTTACCGGTCGATCGGGCGCTTCCGCTTGGAGTCGAAGTTCTCGACGTGGCTTTACCGGGTGGTGATGAACGTATGCCTCGATCATCTGCGCCGCCAGAAAACACGCAACGAGACGCAAATGCCGGAGGGCGGCGACGGCCAACCGGATTTCGCTCACACGATTCCCGAAGAGCGCCCACTGCTCAACCCCGAGCGCGCGCTCGAGACGCAGCAAATCGGCGCCCGGCTGCAAGCGGCGATGACTCGCCTCAGCCCACGCGAGCGGATGGTCTTCGAGCTGAAGCATTGCCAGGGGATGAAGCTGCGCGCCATCGGCGAGCTCTGCGGAACGAGCGAAGAAGCCGCCAAGAATTCGCTCTTCCGGGCGCTGCAGAAGCTCCGCGGGGACCTGCAGGACCTGGTTTAGAAGGGTGGAGATGCCCATGAAGTGCACTGACATCGAGCAGCAAAGCTTGCTCTACATTCACGACGAGCTGGCCCCCGGCGAGCGCGCCGACCTGGAAGCGCACGTGGCGGCGTGCGAGAGTTGCCGACGTGGCTTGGAGCAGGCGCGACGGCTGGACCAGCTCCTGCGCGATTGTCCCCGGCCTGAGCCCGCCCCCGAATTATTGGTGATGTGCCGGCAGTCGCTGGACGAGGCGCTGGATCGCGAACAACTGGGCTGGCGGGGGCTTTTCCGCTCGTTTGTGTGGCATTTTGGTACACTGCCCGCGACAAGAGCCACCGCCATTTTGACCCTTCTGGTTTTCGGTTTCGGTCTGGGATGGACAATTCGTCCTCATCTGACAGCGTTGCAGCCTGTGACCACCGGTGACAATTCCTCCGCGTTCGATGCCGCCGATTTGAACGACGTCCGCATCCGCAGCATCAGCCAAGTCGCTCCCGACCCGCGGTCGGGCGGGGTGCGCATTACGCTCGACGCCGAGCGCCGGGTGACCTTGGAAGGCTCGCTCGACGACCCGCATATCCGCCAAGTGCTGGTGGATGCGGTGAAGGGTTACGACAATCCGGGGATTCGGCGCGACACCCTGGACGTGCTGCGTGCCCGCACCCAGGATCCCTCGGTCCGCGAGGCCCTGATGTACGCCCTGCACGATGGCAATCCGGGTGTCCGGCTGGCCGCGCTGCAGACGGTCGGTAGCATGGAATGCGGACCGGACACCCACGCGGGCTTGCTCAAAGTGGTGGAGAACGATACCAATGTGGGAGTTCGGACCGCCGCGATCGATACACTCGTCCGCCACCTCGAGGAAGAGGGACCGGATGAAATGGTGACTGCAACCTTCGAAAGATTGGCCAACACTGACCAGAATCCCAGTGTTCGCATGCGCTGCCTGGCCGCCCTGCGCAATCTGCAAGGAAGCGATGCGAGGTGAGCTATGAAAGTAAGAACTCTTCTCCCGGTCTTGGTCCTGGCGCTGTCGCTGAGCGGGTATTCGTTCGACCCGGGCGAGGCGCCATCGGTCAAGCGGGGCGAGCCGCAGCGGCAGGGGAATTATTGGGAGGAGCGCGAGGAATGCAGCGCGCCGTTGCGGGCCGGCAGCCGCATGACGGTGCGCGCAGACTTCGGCTCGATCGACGTGCAACCGGCGGCCGGCGAACGCATGACCTGCCAGGTTCGCCTACGCGTTTACACGGCCAACGAAAGCGACGCCCGGCGGTACTTCCACAACTACGAACTGACCCTGCAGCCGGTCGAGGGCGGGCTTTTCCTCAGAGGTTTGCTGCCCTCCGAGCGTAGGAACCACCGCTCGGTTTCCGCCGAGTTTAACCTCACCGTCCCGTCGCGCACGAATCTTGAGCTCGAGACCAAGGGCGGAGCGATTGGAGTGGGCAAGCTGGAGGGCTCATTGCAGGCCGTCACGGCGGGCGGCGACATCCGCACCGCGGACCTGGCCGGACCGGTGCGCGCCGAAACCGCCGGCGGCAGCATTCGCCTGGGGTCGGTGGCGGCCCCCGTCGAAGCTCGCACGGCGGGAGGCAGTATTCGCGTCGGCGACGTCAACGGCGCGGCGGTGCTTGAAACCAGCGGCGGGGAAGTTTCGGCGGGCATGGTGTCCGGCACGCTGCGTGCCGAAACCGCAGGAGGAGACCTGGTGCTGCGCGGCGCCACGGGCGGCATCGAGGCCCAGACCGCCGGAGGTCAAATCCAGATCGGCGAGACGGGCGGGAGCGTCGTGGCGCAAACCGCCGGCGGCAGCATTCGCCTGCAGGGCGCGCGTGGGCGGGTGGAAGTGAAGACCGCAGGCGGCGGTATCAACCTGCTGCAAGTTCGCAATGGAGTTCGCGCCTTGACGGCGGCCGGCTGCATCCTAGCGCAAATTGACGCAGGCCAGAAAGCCTTCGCGGCGTCTGACCTGGAAACGCAGGCCGGAGATATTCTCGTCTACCTGCCCCCCAATCTCCCGGTGACCGTGGATGCCGCCATCGACATGGCGGCGGGGCACAAAATCATGTCGGACTTTCCGCTGAACATTAAGGGTGACGGCCAGGCTTTTGCGCCCAAACGACTGCGCGGAGAAGGGGCGCTCAACGGCGGCGGCGAATTGCTGCGCGTGCGCACCGTAACCGGCAACATCGAGATTCGCAAATTGGATACCCAGACGCTGGGCCAGCTTCGCTCTGAGCAGGATTCCTTCTGGAAGCGCTGGCAGGAGGGCGAGGCACAGCGCCAGCAGAAGCAGACCGAGCGGCAGGAACCGCAGTAAGAAGGTCAGCCGGCATTTCGCCAAGGAGAAACGCCAATGATTTCGCTGCAGCGGACGGGACTCGTTTTGGGGCTGGCGGTTCTCATTTTGCCGTGGGCCGTGGCCAAGCAGTGCCTGGTCCAGGAGGAGTCGCGGGGCAAGGCACTCTCCGGTGGCGCTTCTGGGGATGGAGCTGCGAAGCAGAGAAGCTGGGTGGCGCGTTACCCGCTCCGGCCGGCGGGGAGTGTCAGTGTGGAAAACGTCCAGGGCGACGTCCGAGTGGAAGCCTGGGACCGCGCGGAAGTGGAAGTGGCCGTGCTGAAGCGGACGCTCGGCCCCGCGGCCAATCCCGATGACGTCCGCATTGAGGTGGAATCGGATGGGCGGAAGCTGGCGGTGCGGGCCACGTACCCCGCGCCCTCGGAGGAGCCGGTACGCGTCGATTTTCGCCTGCGGGTGCCTCGTCAGGTTCAACTGGAGCGCCTCCGCACCGTGGTTGGTAACATTCGGGTGCGCGACACCGAGGGTCTGGTTGATGCGCGGACGCTCAACGGGAACATCGAAGAAATAAACATCACGGGTGGCGTCGTGGCGCGGGCGATCAACGGCAGTATCGCCGTCTTCATGCGTTCGCTCGCCGAAGGCGCGGCGCCGGTCGAGATGGAGACCGTCAATGGCAACCTCTACCTGGGGTTGCCCGCCGAAGCCAACGCCGATCTGCAATTGAGTGCAGTGGCGGGGCGCATCGACGGCAAATACACCTTCAGAGTCAGTGATGTCCCCGGCGACACCTGGTGGAGGACCACGCTGGGACACGGTGGAGCGAAAGTCCGCCTGCGGACGGTACGCGGCGACATCCACGTTGCGGAAAGTGACGAGTTGTTGTGAGAGCCTGGCTGCCAGAAATCGAATCCGGGAGGAATGACATGAAACAGAGATTGAGTTTGTGTTTGGTGGGTTGTTTGATCGTGCTTGCGGTGGGCACTGGAGCGCTGAGCGGACAGGAGGCTTCGACGTTCGAGAAGCGCGTCGCCCCGCCCCAGGCTCCCAACCCTCCCGAAGCTCCCGATGTGGTTGAATACTGGAACAACGATGATGAAGACGCGCCGCCCATGGAAACGTTGGAGGGCGACGCGGCCACGCCTCACGTCGCCGCCTTGCCGCATCAGCGCATCGAGCGGGACAGGATCTTCATTCGCGGCGACGCGGGCCCCTGGCTGGGCATCCTGCTGAGCGACCTCAACGCGGAAAAGGTCAAGGAGCTGAAACTGGCGGGCGATAATGGGGTTTGGGTGAAGGAAGTCCGTGAGGACAGTCCGGCGGCGAAGGCCGGCATCCAGAAAGACGACGTGATCATCGAATTCGCGGGCGAGAAAGTCCACAGCGCTGCGCAGTTCCGCCGCCTGGTGCGTGAGACGGCACCCGACCGCAACGTGTCCCTCGTTGTCAGCCGTGCCGGTCAAACCAAAACCCTGACCGCAAAAATCGAGCTGCGTCCCGAGAGGGCATTTGCTTTTGGGCGCGTTCCGGCTGTACCCGTTGTGCCCAACATCGAGATTCCAAAGTTCGACGTGTTCGTGCCGCATCAGGGGGCCAGACTGGGAATCTCCGCCGATGAACTCACACCGCAGCTGGCGGCGTTCTTTGGTGTCAAGCAGGGCAAGGGCGTCCTGGTGCGCGAGGTGACGGTCGGCAGCGCTGCCGAGAAGGCGGGACTGAAAGCCGGCGACGTGATCGTAGCCCTGGACGGCAAGGAGATCGCCAGCGTGGGCAAGCTGCGCCGCGCCTTGGCGGGCGAAAAGGAGCAGACCGAGAAACGCAAGGTGGCCCTCACCATCGTGCGCGACAAACGCGAGCAGACGCTGACCGTCGAGTTGGACCCGGCCCAGCAAACCGGGCCTCACCCCTTTATGCGCGCTGAACTGGGATTTGATCCCGAGGAGATGCGCGAGATGGCGGAAGAAGCTCGCGCCCAAGCCCAGGAATTCGCCGACGAGCAGCGCGAATTCCAGCTCGACCAGAAGGAGCTGCAGCAAGAAATGCAGGAACTGCAAAAGCAAATGCCGGAAATCGAGAAGGAGATCAAACGGAACCTGGGCGGCGTGACCGTTGACCTCGAGACAATCTAGTTTTGTGCGGACCATTCCTGTGGGTGAAAGGGGCGATTCACGAATCGCCCCTTAATTTCTTCCGGGCGTCTGAAGGGGCGCCAGCGTTTGCGCCTCTTCCAGGACTACACCAGAAGGAACTGCACGACGAACAGCGCGGCAAACACGTAGGTCAGGAGCGGACACTCGCGGCCGCGGCCGGTGGCGAGCTTGGCCACGGCGTAGGAAATGAAGCCGAAGGCGATTCCCGACGCCACGCTGAACGTCAGCGGAATTCCAACCAGCGTCAGGAACGCGGGAAGATATTCGGTAGGGTCTTCCCACGGCAGATCCTTCACGATCTTGAGCATCATCGCTCCCACCACAATCAGAGCGGGCGCGAGCGTGGGATAGCGAAGGATCGGATGCCCGGCGGCATCGGCGCCCACCGCCACTCCCCCGCCGATCATCGCCGCCAGCGGACTGAAGAGCATGGCCAGCAGGAGTAGCGCCCCGGTCACCAAATTGGCAAGGCCGGTGCGCGCGCCGTCCGAGACGCCGGCCGCTGACTCGATGTAACAGGTCACCGTGGAAGTTCCGAGCGCGGCGCCGAGCGTCGTCCCCGCGGCATCCGCAAAGAGCGCCTTCCCCGAACGCAGCAGCTTGCCTTCCCGGAGCAGTCCGGCCTGCTGGCCGACCCCGACGAGCGTCCCCACCGTGTCAAAGAGCGCCAGGTAGAGAAGCACGAAGACCGTCGTCGCCAGCGTGGCGGGCTGGATGTGCAGAAGTCCGCGCAGATCGAACTTCCACAACGTCGGGGCGAGTTGAAAATCCGTGGAGAAGATCCCGTGGTAATGGACCAGGCCGAATCCGGCGGCAATTGCGGTTGTGGCCAGGATGCCCAGCAGGATGGCCCCACGGATGCGGTAGGCGAGCAGCACGATCATGATCAGCAACCCGAGGATGCTGACCAGGGCCGCCGGCTGGCGAAAATCTCCAAGACGGACGAGCGTGGAAGGGCTGGAGACGATGAGGTTCCCGTATTCCAGGCCGATCAGCGTGATGAAGAGTCCGATGCCTGCCGCAATGCCGGTCTTGAGTGCATTGGGGATGGAATCGATAATCTTCGACCGCAGCCCGGAGAGAGTGAGCGCGATGAAGAACAGTCCCGCGACCAGCACGGCGGCGAGCGCTTGCTGCCACGTCAGGCCGAAGCCCAGCGGCACAGCGCCACACAACGTAAAGACGAAGAGAAAGTTCTCCCCCATCCCCGGCGCCAGCGCCACCGGGTAATTGGCGAGTAGCCCCATTAGGAAGGTCGCCAGTGCCGACGCGAGGCAGGTGGCGTACAGCACGGCGCGGAAATCCATCCCCGCCTGCGAGAGCACGCCGGGGTTCACGAAGATGATGTACGACATCGCCAGGAACGTGGTGATGCCGCCAATCACTTCCCGCCGGACGGTCGTGCCCTGCGCGGCAAGCTGGAAAAATCGAGTGATTCGTTCTCGAATGGCTCCTCCTTCTCCCTCACCGGTCCAGGAAAGCTTCGGAGAGGTTCGTCGGGCCTCCCGAAAACCCCTGGGCTCGCCGCTATGTGGGACGACGCGCGCGAATCGCCTTGGCGCGCGCCCTCAACGCCCTGGCCTCCGACTTGCGCTTCGTCTTGCCGAGCAGATCAGCGTAGTTTTCCAAAGTGACAGCCAGACTAGGATGCTCCAGCCCCAGTCCCCTCTCGGTGATGATAATCGAGCGCTGGTAGAGCGGTTCGGCCTGCTCGTACCAGCCTCGAGAGGTATACAACAACGCCAGGTTGTTAAGATCAACCGCCAAGTCGGGGTGATTGGGTCCCAGCGCCTTTTCATCAATGGCCAGCGCCCTCTTGTAGAGCGGCTCAGCCTCGGCGTATCTCCCCTGCCTGCGGTAGAGCGCCGCGAGATTGCTGAGTGCCGCCGCCAGGGACGGATGCTCCGGCCCTAGCGTCTTCTCCCAGATGGCCAGTGCCCGCTTGTAGAACAGCTCGGCGTTGGCGTACAGCCCGCGAGCGTGATAGAGCGTCGCCAAGCCGTTGAGATTGAGGGCGACGTTAGGATGCGCTTCGCCAAGGGCCCTCTGGGAGATCGTCAAGGCCCGGACGTAAAGCGGTTCGGCCTCATCATAGGCACCCTGGGCCTTGTAGAGTTCCGCCAGGTTGTGGAGGGTGAGGGCGACGTTGGGATGCTCGGTCCCCTGGGTCTTTTCCTGAATCGCCAAGGCGCGCCGGTAGAGCGGTTCGGCCTCGGAATAGCGACCCTGCGCGCGGTAGAGTTCGCCGAGGTTGTTCAGGCACGCCGCCACGCTGGGATGGTTCGGTCCCAGTTGTTTCTCGAAGATGCTACGCGAGCGCAGGTAGAGCGGTTCGGCGTCGGCGTATCGGCCCTGAGCCCTGTAGAGTTCCGCCAGGCTGTAAAGGCGCGTGGCGAGACTCTCGTCCTCGGGCGCGGGCTCGCGCTGTTCCTTGTCTGCCGTGGACTGCGACGCTTCCGCTTCAACCTGGGGATGCGGGGCGTAAGCGTTCGGAGGCGCGCTTCCTGACCCTGATTGCTGCGCTGGAAAGACCCGAGCACCGAGCGCGAGAAGAACCAGAACAACGGCGCCGCTTACCATCGAGCCATCCCCCGGATGCGACACGGGGCCTCATCCTCTCTTGCGATTGTGGCGCTACTTCAATTCAATTGAAATGGACTCGTACGGCTCTTTCCCCACGTTGGCGAACGAATGGGTGCGGCCGGTGCCGGCGATGTAAGACGCCTGGCCGGATTTCTGGTCGATGTCCTTCGACGTGCCGTCGGTTCCGACGTCGCGCGTGGTCGAGCCGTGAAGCACCACGGAAACGTGGTCGAGCGTGTGGGTGTGGAGCGGCGTGCCCTCGCCCGGCTTCAGCACCCAGCGTTGGATCTTGACCTTCGAGTTTTCCAGAATCGGCAGCGGCTGAACGACCTTCTCACTCGCCAGGTGCTGCGCAAAGAGCGCCAGGGCGGAGATCGCCACTCCAAAAAGCACTCCCACGATGAATCGTTTCATGATGGACCTCCAATTCGACTCCTTTCACCAAGCATTCGAGAGGCTACCAGCTATTTCTTCCCGAGCACGCGGCGCAACGCTTCGGCTTGCTCCGGATTCTTGCGCAGGATTATACGCCGCAGGCGCGCGAATTCATCGGAATCGATTTTCTGCACGGTGCCGCGCCCGCGCTGGGGGCTGAAGGCGAGAATGTGGTCGAGGTCGGGCTTGCGCGTCAGCGGGTTTTTGAGACGCACGGCCTGGCGCGGTGGGCAGAAATCGACCAGCGACCCCAGGCCCACGTCGCGCCCGTCAGAGGCAGCCTGCGCCAGACCAACGACCAGCTTGCGGTCCACCTCGTAGCAGAGGAAGAGGTCGCCGCGTTTCACTTCCTCGCGCAGATAGCGCAGGCTCGAGGCACTGCGAATCCAACCCTCGTCGCCGAGCGGGTAAATTCCTCGCGCGCGCGACCGGAAGTATTCGTCAAACTCCCAGCCGCGCTTGGTATTGATTTTGAAGACCCAGACCTTGTATCGAGCCATCGGGTGATTGAGTCATCGGGCCATTCTTAAGATCTCCGAAATGGCTCAATGGCTCGATGGCTCGCTCAATCGATGCTGACCACCCGCGCCGAGCGAATTGCCGGGATGGCGCGGATTTCCGCCAGCACCTCGGGCGGAATGTGATTGTCGATATTGACCAGGCCGATGGCCATCTGGTCTTTCGGGTCGCGGCCGAGGGCAAAGTTGGCAATATTGATCTTGCGGTCGCCGAGCAGCGTACCGACCCGGCCAATGACGCCCGGAACGTCCTGGTTGCGGATGAAGAGGATAACGCCCCGCAAGGGCGCCTCGACATCGATCTTGTCAATGCCCAGGATGCGCAGGGTGCCCTGAAGCCCGACCATGCCCAGCACCGATGCGGATTCCGTTTCCGTGCGCAGGGCGATGCCCAGCGAATTGGAGAACGTCGCGCGCCGCGCGCTGCGCACTTCCGTCACCTCGATGCCGCGTGATTGCGCAATGGTCCCGGCATTGATGAGGTTGGCGGGCTCGGAGAGCACCGGATTGAGAACGCCCTTCAGGACAGCGTTCTTGACGAGATGGGTGTTGAGTTCCGCCAGGCCGCCGTCGTAGCTGATGTTAACCTGGAGAACGCGTTCACCCGAGATCTGCCCGACGAAAGCTCCCAGCTTCTCACCCAGCTGGATATACGGCTCCATCTTCTTGTATTCCTCGGGGGAGATGGCCGGCATGTTGACGGCGTTACGCGCCACACCCAGGAGCAGGTAGTCGCGCACCTGCTCGGCGATGCGAATGCCCACGATCTCCTGCGCTTCCTCGGTCGAGCCGGCAATGTGCGGTGTGGCGACGACGTTGGGGTGGTTGACGAGCTTGAAATCTTTGGGAGGTTCCTGCTCGAAAACATCCAGGGCGGCGCCCGCCACCTGGCCGCTCTCGAGCCCGGCCAGCAGGTCCGCTTCGTTGATCAGCTCGCCGCGCGCGCAGTTGACGATGCGCACGCCCGGCTTCGTCATCGCCAGCGTCCGCGCATTGATCAGGTGGCGCGTCTCCGGTGTGGCCGAGGCGTGCACGCTGATGAAGTCGCTGACCTTCAGCAATTCCTCGAGCGTCACCAGCCGCACGTTCTGCTCCCGCGCCAGCAGCGACGAAACAAAGGGGTCGAAAGTGAGGATTTCCATCTGGAAGGCCTGCGCCAGGCGCGCCACTTCCATGCCGATCTTGCCGAAACCGATGAGGCCGATGGTCTTGGAGCGCAATTCCGTTCCCGTCAGTTTCTTTTTTTCCCAGCGTCCCTGTTTCAGGGCGCCATCGGCCTGCGGAATGCGCCGCACCAGCGCCAGCATCAGGGCCACGGCGTGCTCGGCAACGGCGACGGCGTTGCCACCCGGGGTGTTCATCACCACGATGCCCTTCTTCGTGGCGGCGTCGAGATCGACATTGTCCACGCCCACGCCGGCCCGGCCGACGGCGCGCAGCCGCGCCGCCTTCTCGAGCAATTGCGCGTTCACCTTGGTCGCGCTGCGCACCACCAGGGCGTCGGCGTCCTTGATTTCCTCGGCAACGGAGGCGCCGGCCTTCCCGGGCAGGAAAACGACATCAAACGAAGGCTCGCGCTTGAGGACTTCCAAGGCGTGTTCGGAAACGTTGTCAGCAACAAGGATTTTCATGATGATTCCTGAGCTGGGGCGCAAGGTCTGGCGCCCCCACGAAGTCTAGTTGGCAAGTCGCAAATAAGCTTCCTGAGCGGCGCGGACGCCGCGGCCGAGTTCCACCTTCTGCCCCAGCTTCACCAGCGCCACTTCCAGCGCGGCGACGATGGCGAACAGGTCCGCCATGTCGTAGTAGCCAAGGTGGGCGAGGCGGAAGATCTGGCCTTTCATCGATCCCTGGCCGTTCGCCACGATCGCGCCGAAGCGATTGCGCAGCTCCTTGATGATGGCGCCCGAATCCATGCCCTCCGGCGCGCAGACGGCGGTGGCGGCGTTGGCGGGCGAAGAGGCCGCGAAGAGTTTCAGGCCCAGGGCCCCGACGGCCTCGCGCGTCGCGGCCGCGAGCAAGGCGGCGTTGGCGATCAGGTTCTCGCGCCCGATTTCTTTCACGTACTGGAGCGCGGCGTGCAGGCTGATCACCAGCGTCGTCGCCGGCGTGTAAGCCGTTTCGCCCTTCACCTGATTCTTCCGCTCTTTGGCGAAGTCGAAATAGAAGCGCGGCAGCTTGGCCTTGGCAATCATGCCCCAGGCCTTTTCGCTGACGCTCAGGAAGGCCAGCCCGGGCGGAATCATCACCGCCTTCTGCGAACCGCCGATGACGATGTCCAATCCCCATTCGTCGGGCCGCAAGTCGGTCGTGCCGAGCCCCGTGATGGCATCCACCACAAGGCAGGTTGCGGGGTAATTCTTCACCGCCTCCGCCAGCGACTGGACATCGTTCATCACCGCCGTGGAAGTTTCTGTCGCCTGAATGTACACGGCGCGGAAGGGGCCGCCGGCCGCGAGTTTCTGCTTCATCGCCGCGACATCAACCGGTTGGCCGTAAGGTGTCTCGACCTTCACGGCCTCAATCCCGTAAGCCTGCGCCAGCCCCAGCCAGCGCTCGCCGAATTTCCCGGCCGTCCCCACCAGGATGCGCTCGCCCGGCGAGACGAGGTTGGAGAGCGAACCCTCCATGGCGCCGGTGCCGGAACTGGCAAAAATCAGGACATCGTTCCTGGTGTGGAAGTAGTACTTCAGCAGCTCGAGTGTCTCCGCCATGATCTTGCGGAATGCTTCCGTGCGGTGATGGACGTTGGCGGCGGTCAGCGTGCGTGCCTGCGCTTCCATCAACAGAGGAGTGGGGCCGGGAGTAAAGAGTCTTTGCTTGATGATTCCTGGCATGAATTCGCTTCCTGGTTTTAAGGATGTGCTTCGGAGGAGGCCTATCGGGCGGACCGCATGGCGGAATACAAAAAGTCCTAGCCTTTCAAGCCGAAGCTATTCAGTCTAGGAGATGGCACGGGGATTGTCAAACCTCCCGCGCGTCTTTCAAATCATCATCGGAGGGCGCGAAGGATTTCTTCGCTCAGTGTGGTCGGGCACCAGTACTTTTCAATGTACTGGACGACAAGTTCCGTGCCTTCGTCGTGAGACACGAACGGCCGGTCCTTGGGATCGTACATCGTATCGGTGAGGTCGCGCAGCAGGACGCAGGCCATTCCCCAATTGGTCATCTGCTTGATGGCGAAGGAGCGATTCAGAACGCACATGTTCGTATGCACGCCCATGATGAGGAGGTTCCTGATGCCGCGCGGCTGGAGGACGCTGTAGATCTCGGCGCCGCTGTCCGAAATGACGTCAGGTTCGCCGATGGGAATCGCCGCGTGCTGGCGTGTCCAGGCGATGTGGACCTTGTCGCCGGGGGTATCGCAGCCTTCGTCAGAATCGTCAATGGGCAGCGCCGGAGAGGTCAGACCGAGACCGGGAGGCGGCGCCACGCGCGGCGCCTGGAGGGCTCGCTGGCGCTGGGGGTAATCCTTGTAGAACTCCATCGTGTCGGACGGAGCGTGGATAATCAGGATGCCGCGCGCCCGGGCGGCATTCACCAGCGGCGCCATACGCTGTGCCAGCGGCCTCACGCGTCGCGCCGCGCCCGAGCACCAGTGGTTGTCCCACATGTCGCAAATCAGCAGCGCGGTCTCGGCCGGCGCAAAGTCCTTTTCAAAATTGACTTCCTGCCAGCGATCGCTGCCCTTGAAGGGCTCCACGCGGGTTCGAAGCCGCAAGCGGAGGGGAGAGGCGGCTGCGGCATGGTCCCCGGCCGCGACGGCGGCGGAAGCACCTACGAGGAGGAAGAGAAGCGTCGCAGCAATGCGCCGTAGCATTGGGCCGTGAATTTCCATCCGGCGTTCCATCACCATTTCCCTCCCTTCCTCCACACCCGCACGACGTCACGGCTCCAAATTCTTGGGTGGCGGCTCGCCAGCTCGTGCCTTGGCGTCCAATTGAATGACCTGCGTGGGGAATGGAATCTGGATTCCCACTTCCTCAAAACGCTTGAGAATGCGCTTGCGCAGCTCGCTCTGCACCAGATACTGGTCAGTGAACTGGCGCACCTGGACGATCAGCGAGAAATCCAGCGACGATGAGCCGAAGCCGGGGATGAACCTCACGAAGGGGGCCGGCTCGGCCAGCAGTCCGTCGAGCCGGTCGCGAATTGCACCCTGCACGACTTCGAGCAGGACGCTCTCGACGCGCGCCGGGTCGGTGCCATAGGCCACGCTGACGGGCATCACGTACGCCATGCGGGATTCCGGCACAGAGTAATTGGTGATGATCGCCTTGGAGAGAGTGGAATTGGGAATCACAACGTAATTGTTGGGCAAGGTTCGCAGGACGGTGGAACGCCAGCCGACGCGCGTGACATAGCCCTCCTGGCCGCCGTCCAGCCTGATGTAATCGCCGGGGCTGACGGGCCGATCAGCGAGAATGTAAAGGCCGGCGAAGAAATTGCTGAGCGTCTCCTGCAGGGCGAGCGCCACCGCCACGCTGCCGACTCCCAGCGTCGTCCAGACCGCCGTCAGAGAAATGCCCAGATTCTCCAGGAGAATGATGATCGCCAGCACGGCAAACAGCGCGCGGATCAGGAACGCGGCGGGTTGGGCCACCTGCTCCATATGCGGCTCGCGCTGTCCCAGGCGGCGCAGGAACAGAATCACGACCTTCGCCGGGAAGTAGAAGAGAATCAGGATGAGGAGTGCGAAAATCAGCTTGGCCCCGACGCGCTCGTACTGGCGCGGCAAGGTGAGGATTTCCAAACCGGTGTAAAGCGCCGCCAGCACGAGCAAGGGCAGCGGCAGCGACTCGAGGAGCGCAAAGAAGAGTTCGCCCCAGGTACCCTTGAGCTTCCTGGTCCAGTGGCGGAGGATCCGGCTGAGCACGAATCCAACCACCAGCGCCACGAGCAGCATCACGGCGACGGCCAGCGTCGAAATGACGGTCGCGGTGACGTGAAAGGTTTGGGCTAAATCCTGAATCATCCAGCAACCTCGGGTTAAGACAAGATAACGTGACAGGCCTTGCTGGCGCAATCGGTCAGTCGCGTTGTCCGAAGGCAGCTACCCTCGGAGAACACTCCAAGACGGGGACTCTTGCCTCGCGGACTGACGGCGGCGCGCGCCGGCGCCGATCTCTCCCTCATCCGATGAGGGAGTTCGGGCCGGATGGGTGTTTCTTCCACTGCACAGTGCCCGCCGCCCCGGAAAGGTCAACGTATCCTTGCCTGCGTGGTAGAATGGCCGTGCGACGGGCCCCCGGGTTCATCCGAGGTTGGGCCGGCCGGGCGACCAGCGCAGAATTGAGGTCACGGATTCATGGCCACGAAGCAACCCAAGAAGGCTGTGGAGTTCAACGAGCTTCCGATCCTTCCTGTCCGCGACACGGTGTTGTTTCCCAACGCCATCCTGCCGCTGACGGTGGGCCGGGAGAGTTCGCTGCACCTGATTAACGAGCTCAAAGAAGATGAGCGATTCATCGGGGTGGTCTCACAGCGCGATCCGCGCGTGGACAATCCCCAGCCCGTGGACCTCTTTCAAATCGGCACCGCCGCCTTTATTCACAAGATCATCAAGCTCCCCAACCAGAGTTTGTTTGTCTTCGTCGAAGGGCTCCAACGTATCGCGGTCCTGGAGGTGATCAAGCAGGAGCCTTACCTGCTGGCGCGCGTCAAGCAGCTCCAGGACACTGTGCCCACGGAGAAGACATCGGATTTCGAGGCCCTGGTGCGCAGCGTTACCACGCTCTTCCAGCAGGTGGTTCAGCTCTCGCCGACTCTTTCCGACGACCTGCAGACGGTGGTCATGAATATCGACGAGCCGGGGCGCCTCGCCGACTTCATCTCCGCCAACCTCCCTTCGCTCTCCTCGACCGAGAAGCAGGAGCTCCTGGAAAGCCTTGAGCTCAAGGGGCGGCTGGAGCGCCTGAACCGCATCCTGGCGCGCGAGGTGGAAGTCCTGCAACTGCGCAGCAAGATTCAGTCTGACGTCCAAGACCAGGTGACGCAGAGCCAGCGCGAGTACTACCTGCGCGAGCAGATGAAGGCGATTCAAAAGGAGCTCGGCGAGGCCGACGAGCAGCAGGAGATCGAGGAACTGCGCAAGAAGATCGACGCCGCCGGCATGACCGAGGAGGCGCACAAGGAGGCGATTCGCGAGCTCAACCGGCTTGCCAAGATGTCTCCCGCCGCGGCGGATTATCACGTGACCCGCACTTATCTGGACTGGCTCCTGGCGCTGCCCTGGATCAAAATCAGTGCGACCAAGGTGGACCTGCGCAAAGCCAAGGAAGTCCTGGACGCCGACCATTACGATCTCGAGAAGGTCAAGGAACGCATTCTCGACTACCTGGCGGTGCTGCAACTCAAGCCCCAGCTCAAAGGGCCCATCCTGTGCTTCGCCGGCCCGCCGGGAGTGGGGAAGACTTCGCTCGGCAAGTCCATCGCCCGGGCGCTCGACCGCAAGTTCGTCCGCATGTCGCTGGGCGGCATCCACGACGAAGCCGAGATTCGCGGCCATCGGCGCACCTACATCGGCGCCCTGCCGGGACAGATCATCCAGGGCATCCGCCGGGCGGAGACGCGCGATCCCGTCTACATGCTCGACGAGGTGGACAAGATCGGCCGCGACTTCCGCGGCGACCCTTCCTCGGCGCTGCTCGAGGTCCTGGACCCCGAGCAAAACGCCCACTTCCGCGACAACTACCTCGACGTGACCTTTGACCTCTCCAAGGTCCTGTTCATCACCACGGCGAACGTGCTCGACACGATTCCTCCCCCGCTGCTCGACCGCATGGAGGTGCTCGACCTGCAGGGTTACACCGAAGAGGAGAAGATCGAGATCGCGTTCCGCCACCTGATTCCCAAGCAGACGGAGGAGCATGGCATCAAATCGCCGGACCAGGTCGAATTCACCCGCGACGGCTTGCGCGGCCTGATCCGCTACTACACGCGCGAGGCGGGCGTGCGCAACGTGGAGCGCGAGGTGGCCACCGTCTGCCGCAAGCAGGCGCGGAAGATCGCCGAGGGTTCCACCGAAAAGGCCGTGCTTACGCCGGATAATCTCCGCGACTTCCTGGGCATGCAGCGCTTCCGCCTGGAGACCGAGCTCGTGGAGCGCACGCGCCAACCCGGGGTGGCCGTGGGTCTCGCCTGGACCCCCACCGGCGGCGACGTGCTCTTCGTCGAAGCCAATGCCATGAAGGGCGGCAAGGGATTCACCATGACCGGGCACGTGGGACAGGTCATGCAGGAATCGATGCAGGCCGCGCTCGCCTGGGTCCGCGCCAACGCGTCTGACTTCGGGATCGACGCTGATTTCTTCCAGGCGAACGACATCCACATCCACGTGCCGGCGGGCGCCATTCCGAAGGACGGCCCCTCGGCCGGCGTGACGATGGTCACCGCCTTGGTCTCTGCCCTGACCCGCCGCCCCGCGCGCGAGCGCGTCGCCATGACCGGTGAGATTACCTTGAGCGGCCAAGTTCTTCCTGTGGGCGGCATCAAGGAGAAACTCCTCGCGGCCAAGCGCGCCGGCGTGCTGGAGATCCTGCTTCCGGCCGAAAACGAGCCCAACGTTCATGAGGATCTCAGTCCGGAGCTGCTGGAAGGAGTAAAGCTCCACTACGTTAGCGAGATTCGCGAGGTCTTCGATCTGGCGCTCCAGAAGGAGCCGGTCCCAGCAAGGTCCGCTAGGCCCACGGCAGAAATCGCACTGTCGCAGCAACCGGTCGGCCCTCCGAACTAGACCGCGGCGGAGGAACCTGCCGAAGGACGAGCCCGGCGCAGTCCGAATTCAGCGAGGAAGCAGCGCGGCACTCTGCCCGGTCGGAGCCCCAACCCGAGTGAATAATCTCAGAGGCCTGTTCCAATCAGCGCTCCGAGAACTTCCAAAGCCAGCCTCGGCGCGCTGGGCCTCGGCCTGCTTGACCCTCTCGGCTCTCACCGTGCTGATTTCCCTGACGGCTTCGCAGGCCTTGCTTGCTGCTTCAGGGATCTGCTACACCGTTCACCTGCTGCGGGACCGGCCCCGCGTTTTCTTTCCTCCCATCAAGCTGCCGCTGGCGGTCTTCTGCCTGGGGACGATCTTCTCGACTCTGGGAGCGGCGAACCCCCAAGCCGGCCTTTTTGCCGTCCGCAAGATGGTGTTGTTTCTGATTCTGCTCCTCGTGACGAATCTGATCGCCAGCCGCAAGCTCCTGGAGTTTCTTTTCCGGGGCCTGTTCGTGCAGTCCCTGCTCGCCGCCTTGGTCGGCGTCGTCCAGTTTGTTCGCCAGTATGAGGTGGAGCGCACCCTTCATCCCGACCGCCTCTATGTGGCGATGACCGTGGAGCGCATTACCGGGTTCATGGGGCACTGGATGAACTTCAGCGGGCAGCAGATGTTGGTCTTCGCCAGCCTGCTCGCATTCCTGCTTCTGAACGCTGCGGCTGGCGGCCCGGGCAAAGTTCAGGAGGAAAAAGGCAGCGGGAGCCGATCCCGGATTCTCTGGTGGTTGGTGCTGGGGGCTGTGGCTCTTTCCATTGTGCTGGGATTCACACGCGGTGTGTGGCTGGGCTGCGGAGGCGCAACGCTCTATCTGATTGCGCGCTGGAAGCCCCGGCTACTTTGGGCCGTGCCGGCGATTCTGGTTGTGGGTTACCTCTTCGCGCCTTCCATGGTTCGGCAGCGCGTGGCGGCGATGGCCCACCCCCGCAGCGACCCATCTCTCTCCATCCGCTTTGAAATGTGGGGGGTCGGCGCCGCGATGATCCGGCAGCATCCCTGGCAAGGCGTTGGACCCAACAACATCGAACAGCAATATGTTCTATACTTGCCCCCGGGCAAGACACCGGAGCCGGGCTACCACGCGCACTTGCACAGCAATTTCTTCCAGCTCGGCGCGGAGCGCGGGCTGCCGGTGCTCGCGGCGTGGGCCTGGATGATGGCAGCGCTCGCCTGGAGCATCGCCCGGCGGGGCCGCCGCCTGGGGCAGTTCTGCTGGGTGGCCGACGCTGCGCTGGCTGCTTGGATTGCGTTTGTCGTGGAAGGGTTCTTCGAGTTCAATTTCGGCATGTCGCCGGTGCTCATGTTATTTCTGTACCTGATGGCGGTCCCCTTCGCCGCGGAACGGATCGAGGCTTCCGGCGCCATGGAGTCTTAGGTCGCCGGTTGAGGGCCCTCGGCCCAGCAAGGCATTCCGGATTTGCGGCGGCCCCATTCCTTTGCCAGTGGACTTGTCAGTGGTCAACTAGGAACTGACCGGCATGGCGTTCAAGCACCAGATGATCCGCAATTCGATGGTGGTGGGATTCTTCTCGCTGCTGGGCGGGCTGACGGGGATTCTCGTGGATACCAGCATCGCCGCGAATCTGGGCCTCTCGCGGAGTTCGGACACCTTCTACGTGGCCTTCACCGTGCCTTACATCATCATGAATCTTCTCTACGCCACGGGCCAATTCTCGCTGGTCCCGTTCTTTGCGGCGCTGCAAGCGGGCCACGCTCCGCAAGAACTATGGCGCGGGTTCAGTTACGCCATGACGCTGGTATTGCTGGGGTTGGGAAGCGTGGCCCTGGTGGGAGTGGTCGGCGCGCCGGTGCTGGTTCGCGCCATCGCTCCCGGTCTCGCCACCACCCAGACCATTTACGCCGCCCAGCTCGCGCGCTGGCTGTTTCTGGTGATCGTCCCGGCAGGTCTGGCTGAGGTCATCCGCTCGTTTTTGCTCAGCCAGCGGCGTTTTGCGGTGTCCTCGGCGGTGGGATTCTTTCGCAATTCCGTCGTTGTCCTCTGCATTCTGTTTCTGTTCAAGCGCTACGGTGAGTACAGCATCGTCCTTGGCTACGTGGCCGGCTACCTGATTCAGCTGAGCGCGCTGGGAATCCAACTGGTGGCGGCTTTCCCGGTGCGTTTGTCCCTGACCTTGGCGGGCGGCGGGGAGGCTTTCCGCAACCTGCACGGAGCGGGCAAGGCACAGTTGGGCGGGGCGCTGGCCTGGCAGGGAGTGACGGTGGTGGAAAGGATCATCGCCTCTTTCCTCCCTCCCGGCTCGCTGACCGCACTGAACTGGGGATTCAAGATCATGTCAACGCTCGCCGAGCTGCTGGTAGGCAGCGTAGGAACGGTGGCGCTGCCCGCGCTGTCGCGAGCCGTGGCCCATCAGGCGCGCGAGGAAGAGCGGCGAACGTTTCGCAACACGCTGGAAATCTGTCTGACGCTGCTCGCCCCCGCCGGCGTCTTCTGTCTTCTCCTGAATCAGAACATCATCCGCCTCGTCTTCGAGCGTGGCCATTTCACCGCGGAAGCCACGGACCTCATGGCGCGCGTCTTCTTCTATTACAGCCTCAGCCTGCTGCTCTTCTCCTTCGTACGGGTTCTGACCTTTTACCTCTTCGCCCGCAATGAGGGAGCGACCTTCCTGCGGCTCACGCTCGCCCTCTATGGCCTGAACGTGCTGTTCGATCTCGTGTACGTAGGCCTGCTGCACTGGGGAGCCATCGGGATCCCGCTGGGACTCCTGACCGCCTTGGCGCTCACCTGCTGGGCGGCATTCCACCTGGACCTCGCTGGACTGAAGGAGGCGCTCGACCGGACGTTCCGAATCTTTGCGTTGAAGAACCTCGTCGGCGCTTTGCTGGCGGTGGTTTCGGTCGAGGCCTTGCGCCTTTGGCTGAAAGCCCCCACCACCGGCTTCGAGAACTTCATCCACCTGTGCGGGCTGTGCGGCACCGGGAGCCTGGTTTTCCTGGCTACGCTAGCGGCGCTGCGCGCCCTGCGCATCAGCCAATTCACGGCCATCTGGTCGAGGGCGGACGAACCATGAAGCGGCTGACGGACGTCCGCTACTGGGAAGCGGCTTGGCGCGAAGGCGCGCGGGCGAGCCGGCTTCGTCTCTATCGTGACTTCGACTATGAAACCGTGCGCCTGCTGCGCGCGGCGGCGGGGAGGGGACGCGCCTGGGTCCTGGAGGTTGGCGCAGGGAATTCGCGCGTCCTTCCGTATCTGGCCCGGGCCTTTGGATACGTGGTTTGCGGAACGGATTTTTCACCGACCGGCTGCCAGCTCCTGAGCGCCAACCTCAGTATGCAGGGAGTGGCTGGGGCCGTCGTGCGCGAGGACCTCTTCCAGTCCTCACTCCGTCCCGAGACGTTTGATGTGGTCTATTCCTCGGGCCTGATCGAGCACTTCGACGACACGCGAGCGGTGAGCGGCGAGCACGTGCGCCTGCTCAAGCCGGGGGGCCGGCTGGTGCTCATTGTCCCTAACCTTCAGGGAATCCAGGGCGCGGTGATTCGGCGCTTAGCGCCGCCACTGTGGAGCAAGCATCGGGTCTTCGGACCGGAAGACTTGGCCGGCTACCTGCGGGCGCTGGGTCTGGAGTCTGTGCGGCGGGGTTACCTCGGCTCCTTCCTCATCCACGTGGGCCGAACCGACGAGTGGACGGTCGTGAAACGCTGGCCCCGGTTCATACAGGCTCTTATCTATTGGTCCGTGCGGCTGGTCAACGGCGGCATCTCGTTCTTCTTCCGGCTGTCACCGCTGCGGCCGCATTCCCGGGCGATGTCACCGGCGTTCTATGCGGAAGGAACAAAGCCTCGGGAAGAGAACATCATCCACCGAGGTTGAATCGCCCGCTGTGCTGGCGTATCATCGAGTCTTGAATATCTCGCCGCAAGACTTCCGACGGCAACTCTGGGCACGCTTCACTCTATCGGGAGCCCTCATCGGGCTGGCGGTGGGCTTGTGGGAATCCGCGCTTCTCTATTTTGTCCCGTCGGTACGGGAGTTTGTGCAGGTGGACGCGAGCTACGTCATCTGGTTCCTGGCAGCCTCGATCGACATGCTGATCTTTGCGCTCCTCGGAGCGGCTCTGGGCTGCCTCGCCATAATCGCCAAGGTTCGCAACCCGAAAACCCTCGTTTTCCTGGGCGCCGTGTTGATCGGCGTCGCCGGAGCCCACGTGGGGTGGTCCCTGCATTTCCTGCACGGCCACACCGGCGACCCGAACCTCATCAGTAATATTCATGTCTTCCTTTTTCCTCTTATCCGGTTTGGCTTTGTCCTTTTGGCGGTGCTTGTCATCAGTAGCCTGTCATGGCGATGGGTGGCTGGCCTGTTCGACATGGAAAGGCGCTGGCCGCTGGGCAGGATGGCGAAGGCTCTCCTGGCGGCAGAGGTCATCCTTATCTTAGGTGTGGTCCTCTATATGGGCCGACCCTGGAGGTTGGCTTCCCCGGCATCGGCGGTCTCATTGTCTTCCAACTCGCGTCCTAACATCGTTCTGATTACGCTCGACACGGTCCGGGCCGATCACCTCTCGGCTTACGGATACGCGCGCCCCACCACCCCGAATATCGACCAGTGGGCCCGGCGCGGCGTGCTGTTTGAAAACGCCATCGCCCCCGTTTCCTGGACGCTGCCTTCTCTCGCCTCAATCTTCACCGGCGTGCTCCCTCATCAGCACGGCGGCAACGCGCTCAGACCCGTTGCCTTCTTCTGGAAAACGCTGGGTGAAATCCTGACGCCCTACCAATACGAAACGGTGGGCTTCAACGCCAATTACTTTTACGGTGACGCGGGCTGGGGGATCGGGCAGGGGTTCGCTCCCTATGATGATGATCACACCAGGGTGGAATACAACTTGGCGCGCACCCTCGTTGGCCGCGCGGCCGTGCAGCCGGTTTATCGGGAACTCGGGCATTGCGATGTCTTCTTTCGCCGCAGCGCGGGAAAACTGAACGAAGGTGTTTCGAATTGGTTCCAGCGGCGGTCACGAAAGCCCTATTTTCTCTACATCAACTACCTCGATGCCCATGCGCCGTACCTGCCACCGCCGCCCTACGACCACCGCTTCGGCAGGCTGTCCGAGGACCTCGCGCGGTTGACTTTCGACGTCGCTTCCCTCCACTCCCTCACTCCCCAGCAGCGCGCTTCCCTGGTGGCAGGCTACGACAACTCTCTCGCCTACCTGGACGCAGAGATCGGCGAGCTCCTGAAGCTGCTTTCCAGCTCGCCCGATTGGTCGAACACGATTGTCATTATTACTTCCGATCACGGTGAGGCCTTCGGCGAACACGGAGCGTACACCCACGGCTGCGATCTCCACCGGGAAGAGATCCACGTGCCGCTGATCGTCTTCGGGCCGCGGATTCCTTCCGGGGAACGCCTGGCTGCAACCGTTGCGATCCGAGAGCTTTTTTCCACTGTACTCGACCTCGCGCTGGGAAGGGATTTCCCCCTCCATTCCCTCAGCCTGGCCCGATTCTGGGAACCGGCCACCTCTCCGGACGCGGCGGACGATGCGGTCGTGTCCGAGCTCAGCATGGGGTTGGACCGTGTAAAAACGGGTCTCGTCAGTCTGACCACCCGCGAATGGCATTACATCCGTACCTCGGCGGGCAACGAAGAACTCTACAGCTGGACGGAGGACCCTCAGGAAGAGCGGAACCTGAGTGCGGGTCCTGAGCACCAGGCCACCACGCAGCGACTGCGCGCGCGCTTGAAAGACTCCATTGAGCACTCCCTCGAACCGTGGCTGGGGTTGGAGTACCTGTATCCTCTCGACAGCCCCGGACACTCTTTTCTCCGGGACTGCAATCTCGCCTCGCGCCTGCGCGTGAACCCCTTGTCGAACCCCCAACGAATCGGCGCCGCACAGGCATTCTTCAACGACAATTCGCCCGTGACGCCGCAGCGCCCTGCGCCGTCCGAGGAGGAACTGTTGAAGAGCCTTCCCTATCAATAGACTCCCTCTGCGGAGAAAATTGAATGAACCTCGGTTTGTCCTGCGCGGATTCAGGCGGCAGGGTGGCCTCCTCTTGACCTATAATCGGTGCAGCCCTTTGTGGCGTGTAGGCTGGCGGCGGGGAGCCCCCCACTCGTCGTTGCCGAAAGCAAACGGGGCCGAGATTCCCCGTCGCGCAGCATGCGCCCGGCCGTGAAACCCGCATGACTTCCTTGCGTGTCCTGGTGGTCACGAACCTCTGGCCCAACGAAGCCGACCCGGGCTACGGCAGCTTTGTCAAAGCCCAGATGGAATCGTTGCGCCCGCTGGGCGTCGATTTCGACGTGGTGTTTATCGACGGGCGGCAGTCGAAGTGGAACTACTACCGCGGCCTCGGAGAAATGCGCCGCCGGCTGAAGTCCCAGCGCTACGACCTCATTCACGCCCACTTTGGCTTGTCCGGGTGGGTGGCCCGCCTGCAGGGGCGCGTCCCCGTCGTCGTTTCATTCATGGGCGACGACGTTCTCGGCCGTTTCACACGCGAGGGCGGCGTGACGCTCTACGGACGCTTCCTGCAAGCGGCCGGCTTTATTCTGGCGCGGCTGGTGGCGGGCGTCATCGTCAAGAGCCCGGAGATGAAAGGGAAATTGCGGCTGGGGTCGGCGCACGTGATCCCAAACGGCGTTGACCTGGCGCTTTTCCAGCCTATGGACCCCGAAGTCGCGCGGCGCAAGCTGGGGCTTAATCTCCCCAAGAAGTTCGTCCTCTTCCCCTACAATCCCGCCGAGCCGCGTAAACGCTACGACCTGATCAAGGCGGCAGTCGAACTTGCCGCCGTGGAGATTCCGGAGCTGGAAATCCTGCACGTCCGCGGCGTGCCCGCGGAGCGTATGCCGCTGTACATGAATGCCGCCGACGTCTTCGTGCTGGCCTCGCAGGCCGAAGGTTCGCCCAATGCCCTCAAGGAGGCCATGGCGGTCAACCTGCCGGTCATTACCGTCGCGGTCGGCGACGCCGTCGATCTGATCGGCGCCAGCGAGGGTTGTTACTTGGTTTACCGGGACGTCGATTCGATTGCGGAGAAGATTGTGGAGGTCTGCCGCGGCGGACGACGAAGCCGGGGCAGAGACTGGATCGCCGACCTCAGCATGGAAAAGGTCGCCAAAGAAATCTTGGGCGTCTATCGCACGGTTCTGCGGCGCTGAGGATTCTCGACTGGCGGGCCGGCTCGGGAAGGTCTAAAATGGTCCATCGTCATCAAGATGTTTTGAACCTTACATCCTTCCTCGGAGCAAGTCACATGCAGAGTCCATCCAGGTTTCTTCTTGCCTCACTCGTGGTCTTGGCCTTCATCGCTGTTCCGGCTTCCTTTCAGGGATCGCCGCTTCCCCGCGTCGGGCGCGGCCCGGTCCCCGGGGATGAAATCGCCTGGGACAAAGTTCCGGAGGACAGCCGCGCCTGCCTGAAGTGTCACGTTGCGAAGGGCATCACGGGCAGCGCCATTCGCGACTGGCAATTGAGCAAGCATTTCTCGGCGGGAATCGCCTGTGCGGACTGTCATGTTCCGGCGGAAGGTGCGGCGGCCGCCATCACCAGCGCGCCCACCTCTTGCGAGGACAAGAAGGTGCGCCGCTCCGTGTCACCACGCAACTGCGCGCTCTGCCACGCCCAGCAGTTCGAGCAGTTCTCCTCGGGGAAGCATGCCGCCGCCTGGATCGCCATGACCGCTATGCCCACCACCGCCGCCCAGCCCGCCGCCATCATCGATGGCGAGAAGGGTTGCGGCGGGTGCCACCGCATCGGGCGCGACGAGGGCAAGTGCGATTCCTGCCACACGCGCCACCTGTTTGCGGCGGCGGAAGCGCGCCGGCCCGAGGCCTGCATGACCTGCCACATGGGCTTCGACCATCCCCAGTGGGAAATGTATTCCACCTCCAAGCACGGCTCGATCTACATGACCCAGGGCTCCAAGTGGGACTGGAACCTGGAGCTCGGCGACTGGTTCAAGGACCCTGACAAGGCTTCGCTCAACCGTCCGCGCGCGCCCGTCTGCTCGACCTGCCACATGCCCCAGGGCGATCACGCGGTGCGCACGGCGTGGGGCTTCCTGGCGCTGCGCCTGCCCGAAAAAGATGAGGAATGGCTGAAGTACCGGCAGAAGATCCTCATCGGTTTGGGCGTGCTCTCGCCGGAAGGCCAGCCCACGGTGCGGCTGGATGTGGTGAAGGTTGGCAAGGTGGCGCGACTATCCGCGGAAGAATGGCAGGCGGAGCGCGACCGCATGGTCAACGTTTGCGCCAATTGCCACGCGCGCAGCTTCGCGCTCCAAAATCTGAATGCCGCCGACTCCATCATCAAAGAATCTGACAAGCTGATGGCGGAGGCGATCGACGTCGTCGAAGCCCTCTACCACGACGGCGTCATCGAGCGGCCCAAGGATCGCCCGCCCCATCCCGATCTGCTGCGCTTCTACGAGGTCAAGTATCCCATCGAGCAGAAGCTCTACACGATGTTCCTCGAACACCGCATGCGGAGCTTCCAGGGGGCGTTCCATATGAACCCCGATTACCAGCACTGGTACGGCTGGGCGGAGATGAAACGCGACCTCTACGAAATCCGCCAGGAGGCGGAAGATCTTCGCACTTCCCGAGGCAAGCCCGCGATGGGGAAGTAGAGCGTCCTCCGGGGCGGCGCCACGCGCCGCCCCCCTGCATTTATCCTCGCCTGCGATTCCTCTTTCGATTAAACTCCCCTGATTCGATGCCGAGTCAGGAAGAGCTGCTCGCCGCTGCCTTGCGCCTGCACGCGCATCTTGTGGGCCGTCACTGCCGGGGCGGCCTGCTGCGCGGCCCGGACGCGGGAGTGCGCTTCAACCTGCGCGCCTGGCGCTTCCTGAAGAGTGGTCTCGATTTCATTCCCTGGCGCGACGATTACGTTTTCATGCAGACGCAAGGCTACTGGGTCCTCGCTAACTGGATGCTCCACGAGGCGACGGGTGAATCGCGCTATCGCGACCTCGCAATCGAATCGACCGAAGCGACGCTGCGGCTCCAGCAACCCGAGGGATTCTGGTTCTATCCGCTTCCCGAGCGGCGCCACCTGATTGCCACGGTGGAAGGCGATTGGGGCGCGATGGGCCTGCTCGCCAGCCACGCGCGCGAGCTGCGCCAGGAATTTCTCGCTGGCGCGCTCCGCTGGTACGATTACCTGGTGAATCGCATCGGCTTTCAAGACCACACGCCCGGCAAGGCGATCAATTACTTCCAGCGGCCGCGCGGCAAGGTGCCGAACAACTCGGTCGAGGCGGCGTGGCTCTTCCTGCGGCTCTGGAAGGCGACGGGCGAGGAGCGCTTTCTCGAGCACGTTCCAGGACTCGTGGAATTCGTCGCCGCCACGCAGCTTGCTTCCGGAGAATTGCCCTACATCGTCGCGGGCCAATACGAAAGCGGGCGCGAGCACTATCTCTGTTTTCAGTACAACGCCTTCCAGTTTCTGAAGCTCGCCTGGGCGGCGCAGCTCAAGCCCGAAGCCGGCGCCGGCGCGATCCTCGCGCCGCTCGCGAAGTTTCTGGCCCGGGGCGTCACGCCGAGCGGCGCCAGTGCGGCGGATTGCTCGCATCGCGCGCCCGAGGTTGACTACCACACCGCCGTGCTGGCTGCGGCGCTCGACGAGGCGGCGCGTCTGGGCCTCGTCGCCGGGCGCGAACTCAGCGACCGCTGCTACGTTCGCCTGCTGGAGCGCCAGCGCGCCGACGGCAGCTTTGCGTATTCCACCGGTGACTACGGCTTCCTGCGCGACGGGCGCTCTTACCCGCGCCCCATGGCGATGACGCTGTTTCATTTGCTGTACCCATCGTGTGGGTGTGGATTCTCGATACCAGTCGACAGTTAACAGTTGACAGTCGACAGGGAGACCAAACCATGCAGCATTTCTGCACCTTGAAGGTATGGCAGCGAAGCCATGCGATGGTCTTGAATCTGTACAAGCTCACTGCTAGCTTCCCTTCCGACGAGCGGTTCGGTCTGATTTCGCAACTCCGGCGGGCTGGCGAATCAGTGCCGACGAATATCACGGAAGGGGCGAAGCGCCAGAGCCGGCAGGAATACGCCCGTTTCTTGAACATTGCCGAGGGGTCCCTGGCTGAGGTGGAGTACCTCGTGATCGTCAGCCGGGACCTCAAGTTTCTCGCCCTAAAGGAAGCGGAGGCCATTCTGCAAGAGGTTTCGGAGATCGCTCGCATGCTGAATGCTCTGCGCGCGAAGGTCGGGCAGACTGCCTGAGCCGACCGTCCATGACCTTACGCCTCCCCGGCATTTTACTGTGAACTGTCGACTGTGAACTGTAAACTGCTCTTCCATGTGCGGCATTTGCGGGATCTACAATTTCGGCAGCGGCGCACCGGCGGACCGGGCGGCGCTCCAGCGCTCCGCCGCCGCGATGGTGCATCGCGGCCCGGACGACGAAGGTTTATTCGTTGACGGGAATGTTGGCCTGGGCAATCGCCGTCTGAGCATCATCGATCTCGCGGGCGGGCACCAGCCGGTCTCGAACGAAGACGAGACGATCTGGATCACCTTCAACGGCGAGATTTACAACTACCTCGATCTGCGCCCGGAGCTGGAATCGCGCGGGCACCGGTTCAAGACCGCCAGCGACACCGAAACGATCCTGCATCTCTACGAAGAGCACGGCCCGGCGTGCCTCGAACATCTGCGCGGGATGTTCGCCTTCGCCATCTGGGACGGGCGGGCGAAGCGCCTCTTCCTGGCGCGCGACCGCCTGGGCGTGAAGCCGCTGTTCTACTGTCTGGAGCGCGAGTGCCTGGCGTTCGCTTCCGAGTTGCGGGCGCTGCGCGAACTCGTGGCGCGGCCGCTCGAAGTCGATCCGCAGGCGGTTTACGATTTCTTCGGTTTCCGCTACATTCCCGCGCCACACACCTTCTATCGCGGCATTGCCAAACTTCTGCCCGGCCACTACCTGCTGGCGGACGCCCAGGGCGCGCGCATCGTTCCTTATTGGGACGTCCCCGCGGAGGAGGACAGCCTGCGCTCGGCGGAGGATTTCGGCGAGGAGGTCATCGAACGCCTGCGCGAGTCGGTGCGCCTGCGCCTCATCGCCGACGTGCCGCTGGGAGTGTTCTTGAGCGGCGGAACGGATTCGAGCGCGGTCGTGGCCTTCATGGCGGAGCAGGGCGCGCGGCCGCTGCGCACTTTCTCCGTCGGATTCGAGGAGTCCGGATACAGCGAACTGCCCTACGCGCGGCAAGTGGCGCAGCGGTTCTCGACCGAGCACCACGAATTGCTCGTCCATTCCCAGGATCTCGCCAGCGAACTCAGCCACCTGATCGCCTTCCGCGACGAACCGGTCGCGGAACCCACGGACATCGCGCTCTACCGCATCTCGCGCCTGGCCTCCGAGAGCGTGAAAGTTGTGCTGGCGGGTGAAGGCGGCGACGAGCTTTTCGCGGGCTATCCCAAATATGCCGCCGACCGCCTGGCGGGACTGGTGGGAGCATTTCCCCAGGAAGTGATCCGTCGGCTGACGGACTGGCTGCCCTATCGCCAGCGGCGCGCCCGACTGGCCATCGAAACGCTCTCCATTCGCAACGAGGCGGAGCGCTCCGTCACCTGGTTCGCCTCCTTCTCGCGCGAGGAGCGGGAAGCGCTCTTCGCGCGCGATTTCCTCGAGCAGGTCGATCCCGCCCACCCGGCGCGCGTCTTCGAGCAATATCTCGAGAAGGTCCGCGACCGTTCGCCACTCAAGCGCATGCTTTACGCCGATTTGAAACTCTGGTTGCCCGATAATCTCCTGCTGCGCGGCGATCACATGACCATGGCCGCCTCGATCGAAGAGCGCGTGCCGTTTCTCGATCACAAGCTCGTCGAGCTCGCGGCGCGCATTCCCAGCCGCATGCTGGCGCGCGCCTTCCGCACCAAAATCCTGCTGCGCCAGGCGCTCAAGCCGCACCTCCCGCCGGAAGTGCTGCGTCGGCGCAAGGTGGGATTCGCCGTGCCCATCGGCCCCTGGTTCCGCAAACCCCTCAAGTCGTTTGTCGCCGATCTCCTGCTCTCCTCCGATGCGCAGGCGCGCGGATACTTCCACCGCCCGGCCATGGAGCAGTTCGTGCGCGAGCACTTCGACGGCCTGCGCGATCGGCAGAAACAGCTTTGGGCGCTGATCAATTTTGAGTTGTGGTGGAGAGAGAAAAGAGGGAAGTCGGAAGTCGGAAGTCGGAAGTAGGGGCGCCAGGCAAGGAGGCAACATGGAAGAGCCCGCAATACATTCTTACAAGGATCTGAGAGTGTGGCAGAAGGCGATGGATCTCGCGGAGGCATGCTACACGGTCACGCGGCAATTCCCCAAAGAGGAACTGTACGGCTTGATCTCGCAGGTTCGACGGGCTGCCGTTTCCGTTCCGGCAAACATTGCCGAAGGGCATGGGCGAAACAATCGCGGGGACTACGTCCAGTTCTTGCGGATTGCTCAAGGTTCACTCAAGGAACTAGAAACTCATCTCCTGCTTTCGCGAAGGCTCAAGATAGGACAACCCAACGAGGTTGACCCCATTCTCGACCAGTGTGACACCCTGGGGAGAATGCTTCGCGCACTCATTCGCTCCCTGCAAGCTGGGAGCAAAAAGGAGACACATCCTGAGCGCTAGCTACAGAGCACGCTTCAAGGTGGCCCTGGTCTGCGACTTTCGACTTCCGATTTCCTATTTCCGGTGGAGTATCCCAGCTTGAATCGCCACAGTCATCCGACGGCCGTCCTCATCATCGTCGAAAACCTCCCCGTCCCCTTTGACCGGCGGGTGTGGCAGGAGGCGCGGGCGCTCACCGAGGCGGGCTATCAGGTTTCAATCATCTGCCCCAAGAGCCCGGGATTCGAGAAGGGCCACGAGACGCTGGATGGGATCGAGATTCACCGGCACGCGGCGTGGGAGGCGGCCTCGCCCATCAGCTACCTGATCGAATACACTTGGGCGCTGGCGGCGCAATTCCTGCTGGCGCTGCGGGTGTACGCACGCACGCGCTTCCGCGTCGTGCATGCCTGCAATCCGCCGGACCTGATGTTTCTGGTCGCTCTGGTCTTCAAACTTTTTGGCGTGCGCTTCATCTTCGACCACCACGACTTGAGCCCCGAACTCTTCCAGGCCAAGTTTGGCCGGCGACACCGCTTCTTCTATCACCTCCTTTGTCTCGTCGAGCGATGGACGTTCCGCGCTGCCGACGTTTCGATTGCCACGAACCAATCCTACCGCGAAGTCGCGCTCACGCGCGGGATGATGCCGCCCGACCGAGTCTTCATTGTCCGCAGCAGCCCCGACCTGACGAAGATTCGACGAGGCGTCCCACAGCCTGAGCTCAAGCAGGGTCGCAGCTTCCTTGTGGTTTACCTGGGCACCATGGGGCCGCAGGAGGGCGTGGACCTGCTGATCGAATCCGCCGCCCACCTTATCAACGAGAAGAACCGCCGCGATGTGAGCTTTGTGATGATTGGCGGCGGCTCGGAGATTCCGCGCCTGAAGGCGCAGGCCGCGGAGCGCGGCATCGCTCCTTTCGTGACTTTCACCGGGCGTATCTCCGATGAGGAACTCGCCGCGTATCTCTCGACCGCCGACGTCTGCGCGGCGCCCGACCCCAAGAATCCCATGAACGACAAATCCACGATGAACAAGATTCTCGAATATATGGCCCACGCGCGGCCCGTCGTGCTCTTCGACCTCACTGAGGGCCGGCGCTCCGCCGGCGACGCCGCTCTCTACGCCCGCCCCAACGACCCTGTCGATTTCGCGGAACAAATTCTTAAGCTCCTTGACTCCGAGCCGCTCCGCCGGCAGCTTGGTGAACTCGGCCGCCGCCGCATCGAAGAAAAATTGAACTGGGAAATCGAGAAGAAGTCGCTGCTCGCTGCCTACGAAGCGGCGCTGAAGTAGGGGCGGGACTGGCCCCGCCCAACGAGGGCACGGTCCGTCAGCCGACGGATGCCCCTACGACGCCCCGCGGCCCAACAAAACGATGGGGATGGTCTTGAGGAAGATCTTCAGGTCGAGCGCGGGCGACCAGTTATCGATGTATTGGAGGTCGAGTTCCATCCAACGGCGGAAGTTCAATTGGCTGCGCCCTTCCAGCGCCCAGAGGCAGGTGAGCCCCGGCGGCATACGCAGGCGGCGGCGCTGCCAGGGCTCGTACTGCTCGACTTCTTCCGGCAGGGGCGGGCGCGGGCCGACGAACGACATTTCGCCTTTCAGGATGTTGGCGAGTTGCGGCAGCTCGTCCAGGCTCAGCTTGCGCATGAAGCGCCCCACGGGCGTGCAGCGCGGGTCGTCCTTGATCTTGAATACCGGCCCATCGGCTTCGTTCAGGGCTTCGAGCTCCTCGCGGCGCAGGTCGGCGTCCGCCTGCATGGAGCGGAATTTGTAGAGGGCGAATTTCCGCCCGCCCAGGCCGCAGCGCGTCTGGCGATAAAAGACCGGCCCGCGCGAGGTCAGCTTGATGAGCGCGCCGAGGACGAGAAAGAGCGGTGAAAGCAGGATCAGCATCGCGAGCGCCAGCAGGAAATCCACCACGCGCTTGAGGAGCAGCAGCGATTCCTCCTCCGGGGTGGTGGAGAAGGTGAGGAGCGGCATGTCGCGCAGACGCTCGAGCGAGACGCGGGAAATCACGTGCGGGAAGAAGCTGAGCAGCAGGCGCGTCTTCACGCCTTCCTCCTCGCACATCAGGAAAGTGGGTTCGAGGCGCTCCAGATCGTCCTTGGCGATGGCGAAGATAACCTCGTCGATGACGTGCTGGCGGAGGAGGTCGGGGAGCTCGGCGAGAGGAAAGACCGGATAAGTGCGCCGCAGCGCGGATTGATCGAGCGGTGCCGACGCGCTCGCGGCGCGCGCGAAGCCGATCAGGCGCAGGCCGCGATGCTCGCTCGCCTCGAGCGTGCGGGCGATTTCCAGCGCCTCCGCGGTTTCGCCCACCAGTAGGAAATGGCGGAATCCTCCCACGCTCAGCCGGCGCGCCGCCAGGCGGAAGGCCACCATCAGCGCCAGATCGATCACCGCATAAAAGCCCAGCAGCAGGCGGCTGATGTATTCCAGACGGAAAGCAAAGGTGAGGGCGAAGAGGAGCGCGGTGGCGAGGAAGCCCACTTTGAGCGGGACCGTGAAGGCGCGGCGGACTTCATCCTCGCGGATATCGCGATAGGCGCCCAGCACCACGCCCGTGCCCACCCAGAGTCCCGCCACCAGAGGGACGATCCAGTAGTAGTTTTCGGGCGGAAAAAGCGGCCGGGGCGAGAGCACGTAGGCGCGCAGGCCGTAAGCCAGCGCAAAACTGGCGAGCGCCACGAGGGCGTCACCCGCGAGGTACAGCCGGCCAACGATACGGTCGTGGTGAGTGAACATGCGCGGCCCCCCGGTGCGCCGCAAGGCGCCCGAGCGCCGCTATCTTACCAGAAATGCCGCGCGGGGTACGCCGCGCCCCGCCCGCCGTCCAAGGCAAACTATCCGGCTCGCGGGGGACGGTCATGCTGAGATCCGGTCGCTGTCACTCTGAGTCCGTCGGCTGACGGGTGAGCCGCGGGCGGGTGGCGCATGCCTTCTGCGCCTGAACCACCGGGGAGACGCCCCTGCCACGTGGCCCGCAGAGCTGCGCTCTACGCCAGCCCCGCGCGCCGGGTGGTGATATGGCTCCTGCAGGGGCAATTCATGAATCGCCCCTACGGTGGACGCGCTCACTTTTTGCCGTGCGGGGGTTTGCCTTTGTGCCGGGTGATGTAACGCGCCTCGGCGGCCGGCTCCTTGTGAGCGGCGGGCTCTTTCGGGGCGGGCGGCGCAGGGCTCGAAGAGACCTTGGCGAGAACTTGATCGAAGAGTGTGGTGCGTGGGCTGGACTTCTTCTTTCCCCCCTCGCCGCGCTGGTAGGCGTGCTCGGTGTAGCAGGTCTGGCAGATGACTTTCACCACCTGGCGGTTCATCATGCTGGCGACGGCGTGATTGAGGAGCAGGCGGCAGCGCGGGCAGTAGTCGTCAAGCAAGTCCCCCAGACGCAAGCCTTGCTCGTTCATGACAGAACCTCGATCAAAAACTCGGCGGAACGCGCGGCAAGGAAGCGGATTATACCCTGAGAGTTCGACGGCACGCTTGAAATTAAAGTAGCGCCGCCCTTCCGGGCGGCATGGGCGGGCTGAAACCCGGCGCGATATCCCTATTAGGCGACCACCCCATCGCGCCGCAACTGGCAATTCCCGCGCGGGCAAGCTACAATGCGCGGACGGGGAGCGCCTCTCATGCCCGAGCCCAAGTTCGATATCACCTCGGTTGCGGACACCACCGCGACGAGCGTGCGCATCATCGCGGCCGCCATCGTTTGCGCCTCCTTCTACTTTGCCAGCTCGATTGTAGTGACGCTGATCTGCTCGGTGGGCATTGCCTTCGTGCTCGACCCGGGGGTGAAGCTGCTGGAGCGGTTCCATCTGCCGCGCTGGCTGGGTTCGCTGCTCATGGTGTTGCTGGCGCTGACGGTTGTCTACATGCTGGGCTATCTGCTCTACGACCGCGCCAACGCGTTCATGGACGACCTGCCGCGCTTCACGGCGCGCATCAAGCAGATCGTGGCGCACGTGCAGATCACCACCAAGAAGATCGGCCAGAGCACCTCGACGATCCTGCCCGCCGAGTCCACCATGCCTTCCGTGCGCCTGGAACAGGAATCGCCCTGGGTGCAATTCCTGCTGCGCGGCATCGGGTCGCTTTACGCCTTTGCGGTCACCGTCATGTTCATTCCCTTCCTGGTCTTCTTCATGCTCACCTCCAAGGACCAGATCTGGGTCACCACGCTGAACCTGTTTTCGCTGGAGCGCCGCCAGGCGGTGGAGGACGTGCTGCGCGGCATCAGCACCATGGTGCGCGAATATGTGCTCGGCAACCTCCTGGTGGCGGTGATCTGCGCGGCGATTATGACGCCCATCTTCATGGCCGCCGGGCTGCGCTACGCGCTGCTGCTCGGCCCGATGGCGGCGTTTCTGAGCCTGGTGCCCTATATCGGCGTGGCGCTGGGCATGCTGCCGCCCCTGATTGTGGCGCTGGTCGATAGCGACCGCATGGAGCCGCTGCTCACCATCGCCCTCACCGTCGTCATCGTCCACTTCATCGCCGTGAACGTCCTCACCCCCAAGCTCGTCGGCCATCGCGTCAAACTCAACGCCCTCACCGTCACCATCGCCATGATGTTCTGGGGATGGCTCTGGGGCGGGATCGGGCTGGTCCTCGCCGTGCCCATCACCGCCGCCCTCAAGGCCGTCTGCGACAACGCCCGCCCGCTCAAACCCTACGGCGCCTGGATGGGCGAACTCTAAATTCGGAAATTCATCCGGCAATTGAATAACGTGTAGCGGCGACTCTACGTCGCCAGCAATCGCACGCCGTCATTCCCCCCGCACCGTCATTCCCGCGCAAGCGGGAATCCGTGGAAGGGCTCTAGCGCAGACATTGTTGTTTAATGTCTGCGATCCGCGAATCTTTTTTAGTGCTGGCGTCGCGTGACCGCCAGATCTTAGGGATTGGGTTCCCCGCAGTCGCAGACATCACAAGGCGATGTCCGCGCCACCCGCGACGCAACAATCAAGCCTTGAAGCGCTCTCCGGGGCGATAGGTTCGGCGGGCTTGGGTCTTGCGCTCTGGATTCCAGGCGAAGCGGGGACGTTCGACAGTGACGGAGAGTGGAAATTCGTGGCAGCGTTTGCGGATCGCATCATGCTCGGTAGGTGTGAGGCTCAAACCGTCGGCGACAATTTCGTCGATCTCTTCCATGATTCCAAGGACTCGGTCCTGAGTTTTCTTGAGGTCGGCAGCATAGTTGCGAATCTTCTCCGTCAGTCGTTTTCGGACGCCGGGGTCAGCGGGCAGTGGAAGATTCTCGATGTCAGCCGCACTGAAATCGTCGTCATCTGTGGCAAGGAGGGCGACCCGCGCCAGGAGTTCGAGGTCTGGGTCACTCGCTTCAAAGAGCTTGAAGCCCAACGCAAGCTGCGGGTCGTCGCCGGGTGCCAAGTCCTCGCGGTCAACCTCCTCCAACCCCTCGGCCAAACGGATCCCCAAGAAACCCGCCTTGGTAAACCTCTCAACCTCGTCTACAAATTCAAGGTAGACATCTGTAACGCTCATCGCGGCTTGCGCGGAATATTCAGAGGCTCCTATGGCGAGCTTGTGCAGTTTTCGGACCTGTCGCGCCGCTAGCTTTGGGAATGGTAAATGATCAAACGTTCTCGGATAAAAGGTACAATGGGCCCGCTGAATGACTGCTGACCGAAGAAGCAGGAACGCGAAGTACCTGCTTGGACGAGAATTGATGATTGCAGCAGTGACCGGAGCACTGAATTTTGTGGGAACCAGAACCCGCGCGCTGTCATGCACCGCGTATTCCAAGGGAGAAAGCCACCCCCCCGATATGGTTCTGTAAACCCCAGGGAACGCACAACAGCGCACGTCCGTGGGGCCATTCATCCCCGCCAGGCCATCGTGCTTGAGGTCCTTCCGGCCCAGGCCGTCGTCGTCGTACTTGCCCTTGTTCTTGCGGTAGAAATCCAAATTTGCCCACA
>Ga0315282_10002232_pt1 | contig 35932 bp, 24 predicted proteins | sample YL17G07_20_MG_FD_203693 | JGI IMG/M metagenome (GOLD analysis project Ga0315282, IMG submission 203693) | Sediment microbial communities from Yellowstone Lake, YNP, Wyoming, USA - YL17G07_20 | ecosystem: Environmental > Aquatic > Freshwater > Lake > Sediment | place: USA: Wyoming | collected...
CATCTTGGCAAGCCGTTCGCGTTGGGTCACTGTCAGATGTCTATAGTGTTTTCCCATCGGCACTTAGGATAGCACCTCCTTAATAAACTATCCCAAGTGTTGCACTTCACTATTGAACTCGCGGGCCAAAAACACAGAGTTAAGCCAGAAAACGCACCCCTATTTTCGCTCTTTTCTAATCTTATCAATAAGTTACTGAGGTCCGACCCCAAACGGATTGACCGGCCGTGAGCGCGGAGCTATATTGACGGTTCCATGAAGCGTCTGCGCCTCCAACTCCCGTTCTTCATCGCCGTCCGGACGGTCCTGAACACGGCCTACCGGATGGTTTATCCCTTCCTGCCGGTCTTCTCCCGCGCCCTGGGCGTGGACATCGGCACCATGTCGCTCGCCCTGACCGTCCGGTCGGCGGCCGGCGCCGCCGCTCCCCTGCTCGCGCCCCTCTCCGACCGCCGCGGCCGGCGATTCGGAATGATGCTCGGCATAGGCCTGTTCACGGCCGGCGCGGCCGTCCCGTTCCTCGGCTCCCGCTGGCTGTGGTTCGCCGCCGCCCTCGTCCTAATGACCGTCGGCAAGTACACCTTCGACCCGGCCATGCAGGCTCATCTCGGCGACGTTGTTCCCTACGCCAAGCGCGGAACGGCCATGGCCATGGCCGAAATCTGCTGGTCGCTGGCGTTCATCCTGGGCATTCCAGCGGCCGGCTTTCTCATCGGCCGGTTCGGCTGGCGCTCCCCCTTTCTTGCCCTGGCCTGCCTGGGATTCGCGGCCCTCGTCAGCGCCAGGTTCTTTTTCGGCCGGGACGGCGGCCGGACGGGCACGGCGCGCCCGGCTCAGGAGGCGGAGACCGCGGGCACCGGCTCCGGCGGCACGGCCCTGGCCGCTCACGTCCGGAATTACACGGCGGTCCTCGGCTCGGCCGCCGCCCTGGCCGGCCTGGCCGCCATCCTCCTTGCCAGCGCCGCCAACGAGACCGTCAACGTCGTCTTCGGCGTTTGGCTCGAGGATTCCTTCGGCCTGAAGATCACCGCCCTGGGCGCGGCCTCGGCCGTCATCGGCCTGGCCGAGTTCGGCGGCGAGAGCCTCATCGCGGCGACCATCGACCGCGTCGGCAAGATCCGGGCCCTGCTGATCGGCCTGGCGGCGAACACCGCCGCGGTCCTCGTCCTGCCGGCCGCGGGCCGGTCGACGGCCGGGGCGTTCGCCGGGCTGTTCGTGTTCTACCTGACCTTCGAATATACGATCGTCGGCGTCATCCCCGTCATGAGCGAGATCCTGGTCGACGCCCGGGCGACGCTCCTGGCCTTCAACATGACGGCTTTCTCGGCCGGCCGGGCCCTGGCCGCGTGGCTCTCGCCGCGGCTCTACGCGGCCGGCTTCCCCGCCGTGGCCGCGGCCGCCGCGGTCCTCAACGTCCTGGCTTTCCTGGCGGTGCTGCGCCTGCGGCGGCTGACCTCGCGGACATCCTGAAGGAGGCGCGCGGACGGACGGCTCTCAGCCGACCAGCTTTTTCTTGGTGTGGTGGACGGCGTCGCCGAAACGCCTCATGAAGTCCATCTCGTCGGGATCGAGCGGGCCGCCGCCGAGGATCTCCTCCATATTCTCTTCGAACTGGCGGATGTTCGTCGGCGCCATCAGGCAGACGTGGACGGCCGGGTTCGACAGGACGAACCTGTAGCACTGGCCGGGCGTCGGGACCGGCCCGTCGGCCGGCCACTTCGCCTTCGACGGCCGGCGGATGAGGCGGCGCCAGCGCGTCGCCGTGAAGCTCGTGACGCCGGGCGCGTGCGGCTGGAGGAAGGGGAAGATGTCCTCCTCGGCGCCGCGATGGGCGGCGTTGTAGCGGACCATCAGGACATCGGCCAAGCCTTCGGCCGCCAGCCTGCCGGCGAACTTCCTGGCATGGGTCGACAGGCCGATGAAGCGGACCTTGCCCCCGTCCTTGAGCCGGTGGAACCTCTCGATCAACTCCGGCGGGAATTGCTTGTCCTTCGTGACGCCCAGGTACATGAAGACGTCGATGTAATCGGTGCGCAGCTGCCGGAGCCTCTTTTCGAGGGTCCGCTTGATGTTCGGGTGCCCGAGAAGAAGGTTGTAGGCGCCGGTCGCGACGATGAACTTCTCCCGCCGGCCGTGCATCTCGTCGCGCAGGGTCCTCGTCATGTGGGTGTCGACGCCGAAGCAGAAGAAGTAGTTAATCCCACCGTCGATGGCCCGGCAGATGGTGTCCCGGCCCGGACGGTAGGTCGCGGACAGGCCGACGCGATGGACCGGAAGGCCGGTTTTCCCCAACGTCGTGTGCAGGAAATCGTCCGCCATGGCTCCCCTCCTCCCCGGCGCACGGGCCGGTCCCCGCGGCTCGCCGCCCCAGGGGACGCCCCCGACGGCGGCGCCGGTCGTGCTTATCTCACCGCGACTTCGTAGAGCGAGACGCTGATCGCCGGGACCGTCACCTTCTTGCCGAACGGCGCGCCGTCCTTCTCGTCGATGACGACGGCCGGCGGCTGGCCCGGCTCGTTATAGAGCTGGGGATCGGCGCCGGCAATGAGATGGAGCTTGGCCGTCGCCGCGAGCCCAAGCCTGCCGAAGTCGAGCTTGACCGTCTGCGCCGTTTTCGTCGGGTTGACGATCGAGACCGTCATCACCTTCTTCGCCTCGTCGCGCCAGCAGGCCATGACGTCGAGCGGCTCGGCCCCGCCCGTGACCGCGACCGGGATCGTGCCGAAATGGCTCCGGTAAAGCTTGAGGACGAGGCCCGTCGTGTCGAACGCGGCCGCCGTCTTGCTCGTCTTGATGGCCCCAATGACGTTGACGGTCTGGGCGTAGTTGGCCATGAAGAAGATGTCGCTCTGCCGGGCGTACTCGTTGAGGGCGGCCGCGACGCCCAGGGCGTCCTTGAGGAAGTAACGGACGCCGATCTCGCCGTAGAGATCCGGCCCGTACCAGTAGTTCCATTCATCGAGGACGACCGGCACCTCTTTGAACTTCAGCGAGGGGATGGTTTGGCGGTATTTCCGGTGGGCCTCGGCTATCCGCCGGACCTCGGCCGGCGCCTGGGCGACGTGGCTGAGAAGCCCGGGCTTATCGCCGACATAGAAATGCTCGCTCAGGTAGTCCATGTGGTTCGAGGCCTCGGCCAGCATGGTTTCGTCCCACTTGCCGACCGCGCCCACGGCCACGATCTTGATCGCCGGATCGACGGCCTTCATGGCCACGGCGAATTGGGTGTGCTTGCGGACGTAGTCGGAGAGGGGCATGTGGCCGAGCTGCCAGTCGCCGTACATCTCGTTGCCGATCGACCAGAACTTGATGCCCCAGGGCTCGGGATGCCCGTTCGCGGCCCGGCGCTTGCCCATGGGCGTGTCGGCGGGGCCGTTGGCGTACTGGACCTCCTCGACGGCCATCCGGACGTCGCCCAGGCCGCTGTTGACCGTGACGTACGGCTCGGCGCCGATGAGCTTCATGAGGTTCAGATATTCGTGGATGCCGACGTCGTTGTGCTCGACGCCCTGCCAGGCCGGGTTCTTGCGCGGCGGCCGCCTGTCGCGGTCGCCGACGCCGTCGTGCCAGTCGTAGCCGCTGACGAAGTTCCCGCCCGGCCAGCGGTAGACGGGCGCGTCGAGCTCCTTGAGCAGGGCCAGGACGTCGGGCCGGAAGCCCTCGATATTGTCGGCGGGCATGATCGAGACCGTGCCGACCCTGAACGAGCCGCGGCCCGCGGAGGCGATCTCCAGGCGGGCGTTGTCGGACGAGGCGCCGGCCTTGAAAGCGAGCGGGAAGGTCTTGAAGTCGCGGCCGAGGTCATTGATCTCGACCGTCTGCCGCGCCGCCGGCTCCGCGCCCCAGACGAGGCTGACGCGGACGGGCGCCGCGGCGGCGTCGCCCGCCAATGCCACGCGGCCGGCGTAATCCTTGTCCTTGACCAGGGCCAGGCCCGCCTGGACGAGTCCGCCTTCCGCCTTCCCCGCGAGGAAGACGCGAGGCGTGTGCGCGCCCGTGAAGGGCTTGATTTTGTCCATCCTGACCAGGGCCGCGTCGCCGACCGCCTTCCACGGCGATTCGCCCTGGCCGACGGGCCAGAAGAACTTGCGGTCCTCGAGCATCTCCGCCCAGATCCCCTGATAAATGCAGTGGCCGAGGTGCTCGATGAACTGGCCGTAGATGTATTTGGAGACAGGCGCGGCCGTCTTGGCGGCGTCGATCCTGACCGCCGGCGCGGCCAGATCGCCTCCCGAAAGCCGGACGAGCTCGACGTCGTCGAACCAGGCCTTGCCCGTCGCTTGGCCCCGGCCGCCGAACAGGCAGGCGAGCTCAAGGGCGTCGTTGGCGCCGGCGTCGAACTTGACCTCGGCCAGGGTCCAGTCCTTGGTTCCGGTGACGGGGGGCGTCTGCCAGGACCCGACGCCCCGGGCGTAGATGAGCGCGCCTTTAGACTTGCCGGGGACGAGGTTGTCGGTCTTGATCCAGCCGCTCAGCCGGTAGCGGGCGTACGGCCGAATGGGCACGGTCGTCGTCCAGGCGGCTTCGACGCCCTTGTCGGAGGCGATCAGGACCGAGCGGCCGCCCGTGCGGCCCGAGGGCTCGGCCTTGAGGACCGCGCCGGGAACCTCCGTCCGCGGCGCCCACCCCTGCGGGGTTTCGCCGGCCATCACCTCAAAGGACGGGTTGGCGACGAACTGGGTCTTCGCGGCCAGGTCGTCCGCCGCGCGCGGTCCTTCGGACCTGCAGCCGGCGGCAAAGAATAAAAGCCCGAGGGCCGGCAGGATCGCGGCCGCCGGGAGAACATGTTTGCGGAGAATGTTCATGGCGCCTCCTTCGTGATCCGGGCGTATCTGACCTGTCCGGCCCGTGGCGCCGGAATCGTCGTCGGCGACGGGGCGGTGGGGAGCCGGATGAGGGGAATGTACATCGGCCGCCGGGCGTAAGTCAACGCTCTCAGAGCCGGCCGCGCGGGATGACGTCGGCCTCGGGTTCCGGCCCGGCTTTCCTCAACTCCTCGCGGATGACCCGCCGCAATACGGCTTCGAGCGTGGCCCCGCCCTGGTTGACGTAGTCCCGGAGGGCGTCGTTGATCATGGCCTGATAGCTGAGTCCGGCCCCGGCCGCGCGATCATGGAACCAGTCAATCGTTTCCCTGTCGAGACGGATGGTGATGCGGACCTTGGCCTGAGTCGACCGCTCCGCTCGCCCGCCGATCCTTCCGCCGGGATTGCCTTTAATGCTCATGGTCAACCTCCCACGTCATATACTTGGAACCCCGCCAGAAGTGTATGTACAAATGTACATATTGTCAAGCCAAAAAAAGGGGCAGTCCCCTCCAGGGCGGACTGTCCCTCTTTTATTACTTAATCTTCCACTCGTGAACGCCGGAGGACCACTTTTCCTGCAGGGCGACCTCCAGCCTCAAGGCCGTCGTCCGCACCGGGTTGAATCTCACCGTGTTCCAGGCGTCCCTGGCCGTGCCATAAGCCCCGGCGGCGGCCACGGGCAGCCACTTGTCCCCGGCCTTATAGACGATCCGCCAGGACGCGGGCACGCGGCACTCGCCGCCTTCCTTTTCGTCGAACCAGTAGACGGACGCTTCGGAAACACGGACCGGCTCCTTGAAGGCGTATTCGACCCACTCGGACGTCCCTTTCTTCGGCCACCAGTACATGCAGCCGACGGCATCATCCGAACTCTCGGGATCGTACTGGTCGTTGACGCCCCTCAGGCCCTGCGCCCCCGGGGAAGCCGTCACCGTCGCCTTGGCCGAGAGCCCCGGCTCGGCGGCGATCCTGGCCTTGCCCTGCTCGCGGGCGATCCAGACCTCCATCTCGCCCCGGCCCCGGTTGGCCCACGCGTAGTAGGGGATCAGGGTGATGGGCTTCTTCTCGATAACCGTCCTCGCTCCCCTGGCGCTCACGGCCTCGGCTTCGCCCTTGACGACGACGATCCCGTTGAGGAGGTCCGGCCGGGCCTCGGCGGTCAGGGCCGCGCCGTCGCGGAGAATAAAGTTCGCCACCCGGCCGTCGTTGTCCGGCCATTCGGCGCAGTAGACGAGCGGCCCGCGCTCGATGGCCACCCGGCCGCGGTCGGCCTCGACCTTGTCGTTGGCGACGACGCGCCGCACGGGCATTGGCAGATGGACTTCAAGGACGTCGCCCGCCTGCCAGGTCCTATTGACGAGGACGTATCCTTTTTGCGTGACGGCGTCGACGGCCTGGCCGTTGACCTTGATCGTCGGCAGCTCGACGTCCTGCGCCAGGGGCTCGGAGATGACCGCCGCTCCGCCCTCCTCGCCGGCTGCCGCCGCCGTCGCCGGCGCGGCCTGAGCGTCCATGTAGCGGTAGAGATCGGACGGGATGGGCCGGCCCACGGCCCAGCCCGGAAGCCGGACGTACAGGGTGAAGGCCTCGGGCTTGGCCGGTTTGACCTCGATCCGGATGTCTCCCTTCCATGGGTATTCCGTCGTCTGCCGGATCTCGAGCTTCGTCTTGCCCGCGGTGATCATGCCCGTCCCCTGGACGAAGAGGTTGACGTAGACCTTGCCGGCGTCGGCCGCGTACACATAGCCGGGCACGGAGGCCAGGATGCGGGCCACGTTCGGCGGGCAGCAGGCGCAGCCGAACCAGGCCGCGCGCTCGTGCTGGCCGAAGGAGGCCAGCGGGTTGGGATAGAAGAAGCGGTCCCCGGAGAGCGAGAGGCCGGACAGGACGCCGTTGTAGAGGATGCGCTCCATGACGTCGACGTACTTGGCGTCCTCCTCCAGGCGGAACATCCTCGAGTTCCAGAGGAAGGTGGCGATGTTGGCGCACGTCTCGGCGTAGGCGCTGGCGTTCGGCAGGCGGTAGGCCGGGCCGTAGCCCTCCCACGAGCCGGCCGCGCCGATGCCGCCCGTGATGTAGATTTTCGAGGTGATGACGTCGTTCCAGATCTTGTCGAGGGTCGCGAGATAGGCCTTGTCGCCCGTCAGGGCGGCGACGTCGGCCGCGCCGGCGTAGAGGTAGCCGGCCCGGACGGCGTGCCCGACGGCCTCGGTCTGCTCGACGAAGGGCTTGTCGTCCTGGGCGTACTGGCCGTAGAGCAAGAGCTCGTCGCCGTTGTCTCCGCGGTAGGGAATCCGGCCTGCTTTCCTGCCGCGGGCCTCGATGAAGAACTTCGCCAGGTCGAGGTATTTCGTTCGGCCCGTGGCTCCGTAGAGCTTGACCAGCCCGATCTCGATCTCTTCGTGGCCAGGCGGGTTGGTCCGCTTGCCGGGGCCGAATTCCCTGGCGACGAGGTCGGCGCTCTTCAGGGCGATGTTGAGCAGGCTCGTCTTGCCGGTGGCCTGGTAATGGGCCGCCGCGGCCTCGTAGAGGTGGCCGAGGTCGTAGAGCTCATGGCTCATGTAGAGGCGCGACCAGCGCTCCTTGCCCAGCCAGTCGACCGGCGGCGGGCCGCCGATCGTCCGGGCCGTGTAGAGATAGCCGTCCGGCTCCTGGGCCGAGGCGATCCTGTCGATGACCTCGTCGAGGCGCTTGCCGAGCTCGGCGTCCGGGCGGACGGCCAGGGCGTAGCAGGCCGCCTCGATGGTCTTGTACACGTCGGAATCGTCGAACGGGTAGTGGGAGCAGAATTTGAGGTCCGGGAGCCCGGCCAGGGCGTCCTTGGCCGTGTCGAAATTCTTGAGCCGGCCCGTGTCCTCGTCCTGCTTGAGGATATGCGGGATGGTCACGGTCCGATTGGTTTCGAGACGGGGCGCCCAGAAAACGTCGTCGAAATGGACCTCGGTGAAAGCCACCGGCTTGACGGGGTAGTCGGGCTTCGGCGGCCGGCCGCAAGACAGGAAACCCAGGGGCAAGAAAGCCAGGAGCAGGGCTCCGGCGGCCATCCTTCTTTTCATCACGACCCTCCTTGAATCCGGCGAACCCGGGGCGAAATCGGGGACGCCATGCTCATTTCCGAATTTCTCATCGCGCCCGGGAAACGCTTATACCGGCACACTATACCTTATTCCGCCGGATTTGGGCAATCGCCCGGGACGACGTGACGGCTCATCCGGAAGAAGCCCTTCCTTCGGACAACAGCCGGCAAATTCGGAAATGAGTATTGTGGCCCCCAAAGCGCTCGCGTCGCTATTCTTTGCCCGCTCCGACGGGATGCGCCCCTTCGGGTCCGCCGGCCGGAGCGGACGCGGCGCCGGAAAAGAGCCGCGCCAGCTGGACACGGTTGGCGACGCCCGCTTTCAGGAAGACGTTATTGAGGTGCTTCTTGACCGTGTACAGCGAAATGAACAGGCGGTCGGCGATCTCCTGGTTCGACAGCCCTTGACCGACGAGTTCGATGATCTCGCTTTCCCGCCGGGAGATCCCCAGCCGGGACAGGAGATCGCCGGGAATGCGACGGCGGGAGAACCTCATCGTCTCCGGGGCGGCCAGGACCTTCGAGAATCGAAGGACCCAGAAGGCCAGTCCGCCGTTGAAGGCCAGGAAAATCAGAGGGATGAACGCCGTCCACAGGGCCGGCGCGAAGCGGGACACGCTGTCTCCGGCGATCCACCAGACGCCGAGGGCGAGGAAGATCGAGGCGGTGAAGCTTCCCAAGACGAGCGCGGCCTTCGCGGCCTCCCGCCCGACCAGGCCGGCCGTCCTGGACCTGAGAAAAAGGCCCGCTCCGATCATCAAAAAAAAGACGAGGTAATCCGAGACGTACTGGAGCTTGTCGAACAGGCCCCGGCGGGCGGCCAGCAGGAATTCGAGCCAGCCGACGGCGACGAGCACGGCGGCGGGCAGGAGGATGGCCGCGACGAGCCGGCGGAAAGTCCGGTCGCCGATCGGCAGGGCGAAGCGGCGAAGGAAGACCAGGAAGGCGAAGAGCCAGCCGAACTTGAGGGCGAAGATCGCCGTGTCCGCGGTCATCGGCAGACCGCCGGCGCCGGGGGTTCCGGCGAGCGACGGCGAGGCCGGGCTCGCCAGGCGGCCGGCGACGAGCACGACGAGCCCGATGCCGTTCATGCAAAGGACTCCTCCGAGCAGGGGTTTGATCGATGCGGCGGCCTGCCCCGACGCCCTTCGGATCAGGATGGCAAGGAGCCAGGCGGCTGAGAAGATCGCCACAGCTCCTAATCCCTTCCCCAGCCACGGCCACGGCATGCCGTCATTTTACACGCTTTTGATGATCCGGGGAAACGCCCGGCCCAATCCCGGCCGCAGGGTGAAAAACGCGAAAATAAAACTTTAGAGGGTTCCCTCACGCCGGCTTCATGTGTCTTTAATGGCGGCGAGGCAATGAATCGCACGACGCGAGGAGACCGAATATGAAAACAAAGGCTATGATCCCGGCGCTTTTGATCGCCTTCTGCAGCCTGGCCCCGCCGCCGGGAGCCGGACGGACGGGCCAAGAGAAATGGCCCGCCGATTTCGGCGCGAGGGCGAAGACGCACATCCAAGCCATCGTCGCCGTCGGCCCCCGCCGGGCCGGCACCCCCAACGAGGGCCGCGCGGCCGAGTACGTCGCCGGCCAATTCCGGGCGATGGGCGTTCCGGTCCTCGTCGAACCCTTCGACTTCGAATCCTTCGAATGCGCCGTGGTCGAGCTGAGGATCGGGGTCGAGAGACTCGCGCCCGCGGGACTCGGCCTGGATCCCTACGCGGGAGAGCCGGGCTACTCGGGACCCTTCGTCATCCTCGACCCGCGCGCCCCGTCCGCCTGGCCCCCGGCCACGGCCGTCGCCGGCAAGGCCGTCGTGACGTCGGAAGCGGGCAACCCGTCGCTTCATTTCGGCATCGCGGCTCTCGGCCCCCGATGCATCGTCGATCTCGCCCCGGAAGACTTCGACCGGGTCCGAGGTCGGAACGTCCGTGAGCTGACGCTCGCCGTTCAAGGCGGGCTCGTGAAGCGGACATCGCGCAACGTGATCGCCCGCCTGGGCGCGGCTCCGCCCGCGCCGCAGATCGTCGTCGGCGCGCACCTGGATGCGTACCGGGACTTCCCGGGCGCAAACGACAACGCCTCCGGCATCGCCGCTCTCCTCGAGCTATGCCGCCGCATGAAGGGCCTCGGCATCCCGGAAGGGACGGGCTTGATGTTCGTGGCCTTCGGGGCCGAGGAGGCGGGCGTCGTCGGCTCCAGGATGTTCGTCGCGCGGCACGCCGCGGATTTAAAGCATTGCCGCCTGACCCTTGTGTTCGACGACCTGGGGGGCGGAGGCCCGATTCAAGTCGAGCGGGACGGCGGCCGGCCTGATCTCCCTCAAGACAGCGGCGCCGGCCTGATTCCCCCTGCCTACAGAGGGCGGGCCTGGGAAGGACTCGGCTCTCCCTGGAGACTCGTGCCGCCGGCCGCCCTCTTCGCCGCCCTCGGGACCTCCTACCATCCCGCCTGGCTGGTCGATGGCATCAACGAGGCCGTCAAAGAGCTGGGCTTCGACGTCCGGTTCACCGCGATGCAGGGCTCCGACCAGATGTCCTTCGCCCAGGCGGGCATCGCCACGACGGGCATCTCGGCGCCCAACGGCCGAGGCCATACGCAGGAGGACAGGCCGGAAACGGTCGATATCGAAAAAGTCCGCCAGTCGGCGGAGACGGCCGCCCGCATTCTGCAAGAAACGTGGCGGCGCCTGCCGCCGTCGGCCCGGGAAAAGCCATCCCGCCCGGATCGGGATCAGGCCTCCGGAGAACAGGCGAGGCAGGCCGGTCCCATGGCCCACGTCCGCTTCCTCGCCTCGGACGAACTCGCAGGCCGCCTGGCCGGATCGCCGGAGGGGAGGATCGCGGCGCGGTACATCGCGGAGCGCCTCCGGGCGGCGGGGGTAGAGCCGCTCCCCGGAGCCGCGGACTATTTCCAGGAAGTGGTCTGGCAAACGAAGGAGGCGTCGCCGGCCTCACCCTCCGGCTCGTCCTCGCCGACGCTCCGGGCCGGCAATATCATCGGCTACATCCGGGGGCGAGATCCGAAACGGGCCGGCGAATTCGTGCTGCTGGCGGCCCACTACGATCATCTGGGCACGAGAACGGTCGACGGCGTCCCGACGGTCTTCCCCGGCGCCCGGGACAATGCCATGGGCGTCGCCGCGCTTCTGGCGGCCGCGGAGAGTCTGGCGCTCCGGCCCGCCGCGCGCTCCATCCTCGTTCTGGCCACGACGGCCGAAGAGGAGGGCCTCATCGGAAGCCGGTTCTTCGTCGAGCATCCTCCGGTTCCGCTGGCCCAGATCGTTTTCGTCCTGAACAATGACGGCGCCGGCGAGTACGATCCCGGCCTGTGGTGCCTCGGCGGGCTGGAGACGACGACCGCGGGCCCTCTGGCGGAGGCCGCGGGCCGGGCCCACGGACTGGTCACCCGGCCCTATCCGGAGAAATACCGCTATCTTTACGCGAAAGGGGACGCCTTCTCCTTCGCCCAAGCGGGAATTCCGGCCTTGACCGTCAGCCCCGGATTCGCCGAGGGCGAGGAGGAACGCATCGCGAAGTACATCCACGCGCCGGCGGACCGCGTGGACGCGGACTTCGACGCGGCCTACTTGCTGAGATTTTGCCTGGCCTATGCCGACCTGGCCCGGGCCGTCGCGGATGCCGACACCGTTCCTGCGATGGCCGGCGTCGGTCGCTCCCCGACCGCGCCCGGGGAAGCACGGCCCCGGCGATAAACTAGGAGGTTGCCCCGCTCCCCGGACTGGATATAATAAAGGGACGTCGGAGAAAGTCCGATCCGGAAAGGAGCGTTCGTTGATCGACAAAGCCAAGTCCAAATACGCCATAGGCCTCGATTTCGGCACGAATTCCGTCCGGACCCTCATCGTCGACGTCCGGAACGGTGACGAGGTCGGGACCGCCATCTTCGGCTATCCGACCGGCGACGCCGGCATCATCCTCGATCCCCGGGACGCCAACCTGGCCCGGCAGAACCCGGCCGACTGGATCGCGGGCATCGAAGCGACCGTCAAGGATGCCATCGCGGCGGCCGGGAAGAAGGACCGCAATTTCGACCCGGCGGCGATCATCGGCATCGGCGTCGACACGACGGGCTCGACGCCGCTTCCCGTGGACCGGGCCGGAAAGCCCCTGGCCCTCTACCGGGAGTTCAAGAAGAACCCGAACGCCCAGGCCTGGCTGTGGAAGGATCACACCGGGCACCGCGAGGCCGCCGAGATCACGGCCCTGGCGGCGAAGGAGCACCCCGAGTACCTGGCCAAGTGCGGCGGCACCTATTCCTCCGAATGGTTCTGGAGCAAGGTCCTGCACGCCCTGCGGACGGACGCCAAGGTCGCCTCGGCCGCCTTCTCCTGGGTCGAGTGCGCCGATTACATCCCGGCCCTGCTCACCGGCACGGCCTCTCCGCTGGCCATGAAGCGGAGCCGCTGCGCCGCCGGACACAAGGCCATGTTCAACGACGCCTGGGGCGGCCTGCCGGCCCGGGACTTCCTGGCGAAGCTCGATCCGCGGCTGGGCGAGCTCCGCGACCGCCTGTACAAGAAGACGTACACGGCCGACGCCGCCGCCGGCCCGCTGACGAAAGAGTGGGCCCGCAAGCTCGGCCTCAGGCCCGGCATCCCGGTCGCCGTCGGCGCCTTCGACGCCCACCTGGGCGCCGTCGGCTCGGGCGTCGACACGGGCCGGTTCGTCAAGATCATCGGCACGAGCACCTGCGACATCTGCGTCTGGCCGTCCGGCAAGAAGCTCCCGGACATCCCCGGCCTGTGCGGCATCGTCGACGGCTCGGTCCTCCCCGGCTACCTGGGGCTCGAGGCCGGGCAGTCGGCGGTCGGCGACATCTTCAACTGGTTCGTCAACGAGATCGAGCCGGGCGGGCCGAAGAAGGGCTCGCACGAGGCCCTGACGCGCCAGGCCGCGGCCCTCAAGCCCGGCGAGTCGGGCCTCCTGGCCCTGGACTGGCACAACGGCAACCGGACGGTCCTCGTCGACCAGCGGCTGACCGGCCTCGTCCTCGGCCTGACGCTCCACACGAAGCCGGGCGAGATTTACCGGGCCCTCGTCGAGGCCACGGCCTTCGGCGCCCTGACCATTATCAATCGCTTCCGAGAGTACGGCGTCGACATCGACGAGGTCATCAACTGCGGCGGCATCGCCGAGAAGAACCCGCTGGTCATGCGGATCTACGCCGACGTCACCGGTCTCGAGATGAAGGTCGCCCGCTCCGCCCAGACCTGCGCCCTGGGCTCGGCCATGGCCGGGGCCGTCGTCGCCGGGAAGAAGGGCGGCGGCCACGACACGTTCGCCGCGGCCCAGGCGGCCATGTCCGGAGTCAAGAACAAGACTTTTAAACCGGACGCCGAACGTCATAAGATATACGCGGAGCTTTACCGGCTGTACCGGGAGCTCCACGACGCCTTCGGCACGAAGAAAGGGACGGGGAGCCTGGGCCACGTGATGAAGGATCTCCTCGCGATCAAGGACAGACAGAGGGGAGCACGGCCATGATGACGGAACTCAAGGAAATCGTCTGGAAGGCCAACCTCGACCTCTACCGCTCCGGCCTCGTCATCTTGACGTTCGGCAACGTCAGCGGCCTCGATCCGCGCCGGGGCCTGGCGGCCATCAAGCCGAGCGGCGTGCCCTATGAGGAGATGAAGCCCGAGGACATGGTCCTCGTGGACCTCGACGGGAAAATCGTCGAGGGAAACCTCCGTCCGTCCTCGGACACGCCGACGCACCTCGAGCTCTACAAGGCCTTCCCCGGCGTCGGGGGCATCGCCCACACCCACAGCACCTACGCGACGATGTTCGCCCAGGCCCGGCGGGATATCCCCTGCCTCGGCACGACCCACGCCGACCTCATCCACGGCCCGGTGCCCGTCACGCGCGCGCTGACGGAATCCGAGGTCAGCGGCAATTACGAGGCGAACACGGGCAAGGTCATCGTCGAGCGCTTCGCCGGCGCCGGGCTGGGCCCGCTCGCGGTCCCGGCCGTTCTCGTTGCCGGCCACGGCCCGTTCGCCTGGGGCGCCTCGCCGGCGGAGGCGGTCCACGCCGCCCTCCTCCTCGAGCACGCGGCCAAGCTCGCCTTCGGCACGCTGGCCCTCAAGCCCAAGCTGGCGGCGCTCGAGGAGCACGTCCTGGACAAGCATTACCAGAGAAAACACGGCCCGCAGGCTTACTACGGGCAGAAAAAAGGAGAAGAACGATGAAGAATATCCCGAAAGTGAACCTCGGCATCGTCGCCGTCAGCCGCGACTGCTTCCCCATCGAACTCGCGCGCAAGCGCCGGAGCCTGGTCGTGGGCGAATGCCGCAAGGCCGGCCTCCCGGTCACGGAGATCAAGGCGACGGTCGAGAACGAGAAGGACGCCCTGGCGGCCCTCGAGGAGATCCGGTCGAAGAACGTCAACGCCCTCGTCATCTACCTCGGCAACTTCGGCCCCGAGGGCCCGGAGACGATCCTGGCCCAGCGTTTCGGCGGGCCGGTCATGATCGCCGCGGCCGCCGAGGAGACGGGCAAGGATCTCATCAACGGGCGCGGGGACGCCTACTGCGGGATGCTCAACGCCTCCTACAACATCGGCCTGCGCAAGCTCCGGCCGCACATCCCCGAATATCCGGTGGGCACGCCGGCCGAGGTCGCGGTCATGATGAAGGAGTTCGTCCCCGCGGCCAGGGTCATTCTCGGCCTCAAGAAGCTCAAGATCTTCACCTTCGGGCCGAGGCCGCAGGACTTCCTGGCCTGCAACGCGCCCATCAAGCCGCTCTACGACATGGGCGTCGAGATCATGGAGAACAGCGAGCTCGACCTCTACGACATCTTCCTCAAGGCCAAGGACGAGGCGGGCGTCAGGGCCGTGGCCAGGGACATGGCCAGAGAGCTCGGCGCCGGGAACAAGTACCCGGACATCCTGGCCAAGCTCGCCCAGTTCGAGGTCGCCCTGCTCAAGTTCATGGAGAGGAATCTCGGCGCGTCCGAGTACGGCGTGTTCGCCGACAAGTGCTGGCCGGCCTTCGAATCGTACTTCGGATTCGTGCCGTGCTACGTCAACTCGCGCCTGACGTCGCGGGGCATCCCCGTGGCCTGCGAGGTCGACATCTACGGGGCGCTGAGCGAGTACATCTGCGCCGCGGCGACGGAATTCGCGCCGACCCTCCTCGACATCAACAACACCGTGCCGTACGACATGATCAAGGCCGCCAAGAAGGCCGTCGGCGCGTACAAACCGACCGACCTCTTCATGGGCTTCCATTGCGGCAACACGCCGTCGCCGTGCCTGATGAATCCGGCCATGAGCTATCAGCTGATCATGCACCGGCTCCAGGAGCCGGGCAAGGAGCCGGACATCACGCGGGGCACGATGGAGGGGCGCATCCGGGCGGGCGAGATCACGATCTTCAGGCTCCAATCGACGGCCGACGCCGCCCTGCGGTCCTACATCGCCGAGGGCGAGGTCCTCGACGTCGACCCGAAGTCGTTCGGCGGCATCGGCGTCTTCGGCATCAAGGAGATGGGGCGGTTCTACCGCCACGTCCTCATCGAGAAGCGCTTCCCGCATCACACCGCGGTGGCCTTCCGGCACGCCGGGAAGACGATGTGGTCGGTCCTGCGGATGCTCGGCGTCGAGGACGTCTCGTTCAACCGCCCGGCCGGCCTGCCGTACCCGACCGAAAACCCGTTTTAAATCGGGGACACAACACTCATTTCCGGATTTCCCCTTCGAGGGGGACAGTCCCTTCTTCGCTGATTGGGCAATGGGCGGCGCGGACCCTATTTACCGCCGACGGGCGCGGATGCTTCTCTTGATCAGGGCCTCGAGATAGCGGGATTTGAATTGCCGGCTGGCCATGGCCTGTTTGACGGGGGGAAGTTTCAGGATGACGCCCAGCACGGCGGCCATGGCCCGGTGGCTTTCGCCGGCCTGACGGTCGAAGATGAGGTGCTGGAGCTTGCCCCGTTCGATGGCCATCATGACCACCCGGGCCGCGCTATTCACGGGAGTCAGAACGCGCTCCGGGCGGGAGACGAGCCCGATGGCTCCATGACGGCAGCCGCTCACGCAGACGCCGCAGCCGAGGCATCGCTCCTCGTCGAGCCTGGCCTTCTTCGACGGCGACCGCCCGGAACCTGGATCGCCCGCCGCGACCAGGCTCAGGGCCTCGACCGGGCAGAGCGACACGCACACCCCGCAGCCCTTGCAATTCCCATCGATCACTTGCGGGATGAAGTTGGTCGTATGGACCGGGTTCAGGAAGCCGAATTTCCTGGCCGCGACGAGAGCCTCGCAGCAGCACGAGCAGCAATTGCAGATGAAGCTGACCCGCCGCTGCACGTTTTCGCCGAGTTGGACGAGATGATGCTCCCGGGCGAACCCCAAAAGATCCAAACACTCCGGCGCGTCCACTTTCCGGGCGATGCCGTGCCGGATGAGAGAATCGGCCGTGGAATTGAAGGTCATGCAGATGTCCAGGGGGGCCGCGCAGCGCTTCCCCGCGTGCTCCATCTTGTGCCGGCAATAGCAGATCCCGACGCCGATGTGCGAGGCCGTTTTGACGACCTCCGAAGCCCTCTCGTAGTCCAGCACGTGCAGGGCGTTGTCGTTGGTGAGGACGATTTCGTTGACGAAGGCCCTTCCCAGCCTGGTTTCCCCCTCAAAAAAAAGGGCCTTGATGAAATCCTCTTCCACGTTCAAATACTGGTAAAACAACTCGGCCAGGGCCTTCTGGTCGATGTCGCTCCGGATTCTCATCAGCGAGAATTCGAAGAAGCCGGCCATGGGCGGCGGCAGTGTATAGATGACGCCGTCCTTCCTTTCGGAATCGATCAGGATGCCCCTGTCCGCGAGTTCGCCCAATATCTTCCGCGCCTCCGCGAGCGGCATTTTCCAGATGTCGGCCGCCCTCCGGTCGGTGAACGGTTTGATGGGGAGGAGCGAAACGAGACTCGCCTCGCGCTCCGAGAACAGCACGCGGAGGATCTTAAAAAGGAGTTCGGTGGGGGGAGCCCCCTGCGGAAATCGATTCAGCCTGTCGGCCAGACGGCCGTAGCCGGCACCGGCGTCTTTAATGGTCTGATGATGCCCCATGCGTTCATCTCCCCGAGACGAAGGCGATCGATTCCATGAGTTTGCCGAGCGCGGTCTTGCACCGTGAGAGCTTCCGGCGCTGGCCGTTCATGAACGAAAAGCGGAAGGGCGAGTGGGCCTCGAGCTCCCTCAGGTAGGACCGCGTATAGAGCCGGCCGAACATGCCGGCGGTCGCGGCCAGCCCCCGGCCGAGACCGGACCGGATGAGCTCTCTGAGAGGTTCCGCGTCCGGCGCGCCGAGCGCGTCCAGTCCCTCCAGGATCCGGGCCCCGAACCTCAGCGTCCGGTCGGTGACCGCGTCCAGCGGCTCCCGGCCCGCCGTCCGTGAGAAGACCGTCCTGATCCCCGCCTTCCGGTCGGCCAGGACGTCCTCGAGATCGTCCATGAGCTGGAGGAAGCCTCCGAAGCCGAACAGGAACTCGACCTCGCCGGGGGCCAGGGAGCCCGCGACCAGGCAGCCGTCGGCCAGGACCGATGTCCCGCCTTTCTCCAGGCTGATCGCCACGATGTCTTCCTCGCTCACGGGCCCGTCCGAGCGGAAAAGGCCCAGGCTTCTCCCCTGGGCCTGGTGAATGGCGAGAAGGCTCTCGAACACCTGCGGGCGCCGCGGCCGGTCGTGCTCGCTCTCGATCATGGAGACGAGGTCGAAGATGGTTTTCTCCCTCGGGTTGGCCGGCACGGTCTCCCACCCCTCGAGGCGCGAGCGCAGCCGGCCGCTGAAGGCGAGCTTGGTCGCCTCGTCCACGGCCGGGTCGTCGAGATAATTGTCGGTGTAGGGATAAAGCAGGCTGTAGGCGGTGATCGACGGCGTCAGCCGGACGGGAAGCCCCATCAATTTTTGCAGGCCGTTCGCCACCCATACGTTGCGGCAGGCCTGGAAGACGTCGGCCGACGCGACCCCGGGATCAAAGGATCGGGCCGCCCGGACGAATTCCACCGCCGCCCGGTCGAAGCCGGCGCCGAACAGGACATCGATTTGCCGGTCCTGCCAGTCGAGGCCCTGGCGGGCCAGCCGGCCGAAGGCGCCGAAGATCCGCGTTTGGCAGGCCTCGCGGGCCTCCGGCGTGAGCGGCGGGCGCTTCGTTTCATCCCTGAGGGCGCGGACGAATCCGGCCAGGGCCTTCTCCCGGACGGAGCGCTCCCGCCGGGTGAACGTCCGCCCCAGGGCGGGCCGGCCCTCTCCCACCTCACGCCACAGGGCCGTCAGCCGGGCGACGAGCTCGGGGATGCCGGGGACGAGGGCGGCCGGAACGGCGGCGGCGCGGGGATTTCCGCTCATGGAACCTATTGATGACCGAAACGGCCCTCCAAGTCAACTGGCGGCCCGGCCGGCCTTCGAAATCGGGCCGCGATGCCTTATAATAAGAGGGCCATGAAAGCCGCCGTTCTGACGGGCCCGGGGACGATCGACGTCCGCGACTGGCCCGCGCCCGAGATCAAGACCGATGACGACGTCCTCCTGCGCGTCAAGACGGTCGGCATCTGCGGCAGCGACCTCCATTATTTCAGCGAGGAGCGCGTCGGCGACACGGTCATGCGCTACCCGGTCGTTCTCGGCCACGAATGCGCCGCCGTCGTCGAGGCCGCGGGGCGCGGCGTCGAGCGACTGAAGGCCGGCGACCGGGTCGCGGTCGAGCCGGCCGTCTCCTGCGGCACATGCGACCAATGCCGGTCCGGACGGCTGAACACCTGCCGGACGATCTCCTTCCTCGGCCACCCCAAGGAGCGGAGCGGGGCGATGGCGGAGCTCATCGTCATGCCCGAGGAAAACTGCTACCCCCTGCCGGATCGCATGACCTTCGCCCAGGCGACCCTGGCCGAGCCCCTGTCGATCGCGCTCCACGCCGCGAACCTGGCCGGCGACCTCGCGGGCAGGACCGTGGCCATCCTCGGCTCGGGCCCGATCGGCCTCGGCGTCGGGCTGGTCGCGCGCGGCGCGGGCGCGGCCTCGCTCTTCATGACGGACAAGGTCAAGGACAGGGTCCGGGTCGCGGCCCGGGAGACGGGCGCCCGCTGGACCGGCAACCCGCTCGAAACGGACGTCGTCAGGGACATCCTCGAGCTCGCGCCGGGCGGCCTGGACGTCGTCTTCGAATGCTGCGGCCGACAGGACGCCACCGACCAGGCCGTCGATCTCCTCAAGCCGGGCGGGACGCTTCTCCTCGTCGGCATCCCGCTCGAGCGGCGGGTGTCTTTCGACATCAGCCGGTTGAGGCGCCGCGAGATACGCCTGCAGAACGTCCGGCGGCAGAACCGCTGCATGGGCCCGGCCCTGCGCGCGATCGAGGACGGCCGGATCGGCGTCGACTTCATGGCCACCCATACCTTCCGGCTGGAGGAGGCCCAGGCCGCCTTCGACACGGCCCTCCACTACCGCGACGGGGTCATCAAGGCCCTGGTGGCAGTGAGCTGAGTCTGAAGAGAGAAGCGGCAGGGCGCTGAATCTTCGATTTTTCCCCCCGGTTGACAAGGCGGCATTCCGTTCCTATCTATAATGTAGACTCATCTCCCGGGGGATAACGGCGAGGAGGGAGAAGACCGGACCCGGGGGCCCGGCGCAATTTCTATCTTTCTCGAGGAGGGGATTCATGAAGCCCAACAAAACGGTGGTGGTCTTTCTTCTTTTCGCGGCCGGCGTTCTGGGATTCGCCCTTCAGGCGCCCGCGCAAGAGAAGAAGCCTCAGCTCTACTTTATCGAGGATTATGTCGTCAAGCCGGGCTTGGTCGCCCCGTTCGAGGCGGCGGTCAAGGAGCTCGTCGCCTCGATCTTTACGCCCTACACGTGGCCCTGGCCGATGCAAACCTATGTGACGGAAGACTTTCATTACTATTTCCTCTATCCGTTCGAGAACATGGCCCAGGTCGACGTCGCCTTCACCACCTTCTCCCAGATGATCGGCAAGCTCGGGGAGCAGAAATGGGAGGCCTTCAACAAGAAAATGGGGAACGCCGTCGAGTATTATAAGCAAGGCACGATCACCTACCTCCCGGAGCTCTCCTACGCCCCCGAAAAGCCCCGGCTCAAACCCGAAGAAGCCAATGTCGTCTACTGGGGTTTCTGTTACGTCCTGTCAGGCATGGAAAGGGAATTCGAGGAGCAGGTCAAGAAGATGGCGGCCCTCTACAAGGCCAAAAAAATCTCCCAGGGATTCAACAGCTGGGCCGGCGGCATGGGGGTGGACAGCCCGTTCTATTTTTATTCGGAAACGGCCAAGTCCGCCGCCGACTTGTATCTGACGGAAGAAAGGGTCATGAAACTCGTCGATCCCGAGGCCACCGCCATCTGGAAGGCCATGCTCGGGCTGATGCGGAAATTCGAGTACAAGATGGGCGCCTACCGGCCCGATCTGTCCTACGCGCCGCCGGCCCCAAAAAAATGAAGCGTTGACTGACGGTCGCCGGTCGCCCGGCCGCGGCTCGCCTCACCGTTCTCTGCCACGGCTCCGGGCGAAAGGGAGAGGTTCACGCGGCGGCGATCTCGTATGTCGCGGTGATGGGCACGCTCGCCTTGAGCATGACCCAGACCGGGCAGAAACGCTCCTCGGACAGGGCCAGGGCTTTCTCGACCGAGGCGCCTTCGACGCGTCCTCCCTTGAACGCGAAAGAGAGTTCGATCGAGGTGAAGACCGCGGGATGGATCTCCCGCTTCTCGCCCCGGGCGCTGACGGTCAGGCCTTCAACTTCCTGGCCCATCCGCCGTAGGAGCCCGACGACGACCTGGCTGCTGCAGCCGGCCAAGCTTGTCAGGAGCACTTCGAGCGGCGTGAATCCGGCCAGCGGCTCCCCTTCCTTGGCGAAATCGATGTCCACGGTCCTGCCGGATTGTCCCGACCGCCCCTCGAACCGCATGCCCCCCCGATAGACGACCTGCGCGCGGACTTCGATCGACATCCCCTCCCGCCTTTCCGTCCGATCCCTAGTACCCGTCGTTTCGGACGATCTTGCCGTTCTTCATGACGAAATCGACGCCGCGGAGCGCCTGGACATCATCCAGGGGGTTCGCCGGCATGGCGATGAGGTCGGCGGCGAATCCGGCGGCGAGCGAGCCGCGCGTCTTCTCGATGCGCAGGAGCTTGGCCGCGTTCGTCGTCATGGCTTTGAGCGTCTCGGCGGCCGGAACTCCGGCGGCCTGCCACCCGGCCAGGTAGTCCAGCATCATCTGCGGCCGGTTCTTTCCCGGCAGATGGGCGACGGTGTCCGTTCCGAAGACAAGTGTCACCCCGGCGCGGTAGGCCCGCCTGAGGCGGTCGATGATCGCGGCGGCGAAATCCTTGGCCTGCCTGAAACTCTGGCCGCCCGGATCGAGGGCCGCGATGTGGGCCTCGGGGAATTCGGTGCCGACCAGGGCCGTGCCTTTTTCCTTCATCAGGGCGAGAAGGTCGTCCTCGAGGAACATGCCGTGCTCGATCGAATCCACGCCGCCGAGAATGCAGGTGCGGGCCGGCTCCCCTCCGGCGAAGACGTGCACGCACACGGCCCGGCCGGCGGCGTGGGCCTCCGAAACGGCCGCCTGGATCTCGGCCAGCGAGTAATTGAAGGGGCTGTTGTCGGCGACGAGCTTGATGACGTCCGCGCCATAATAGATGTCCTGGCGGACGGCCTTCCGCACCTCGTCGGGCGTGTCCGCGTCGATGTATTCGTATTGCCAGAAGCGTCCCTGCTCCGGCGAGATGCGCTTGGACTGGCCGCCGAACGGCGCGATGATCTTGCCGGCCGTCAGGATGGTCGGCCCGTCGAACAAGCCGCGGTTGATGGCGTCGCGGAGATCGATCGAAGCGAAGTTCGCTTCGTTGCCGACGTCGCGGATCGTGGTGAACCCGGCATGGAGAACGTCCTGGGCGTTGCGGAGGCCGACGAGGACCCGCGCCGCCGAGCTCTGCCTGAGATAGACGCCTTCGATCCCGCCGCCCAGGTCCATGATCTGGAAGGTCATGTGCGTGTGGGCGTCCATGAGGCCGGGCATGACCCAGGCCTTGGACAGATCAACGACCTCGGCCCCGGCCGGGATCTTGACGGCCGGACCGACCTCGGCGATCTTCCCGTCCTTGACCAGGATGATCTGGTTCGAGGCCGCCTTCCCGGTCGCCGGGTCGATGAGGTGGCCGACGCGCAGGGCCGTCGTGCCGCCCGCGGTGAGGCCGGCAGCGGCCAGCGTCAGGAAGATAAGGAGCGCCAGACATCTGAACGCGTTTCGACGATTCATGTTTGTCCCTCCCTCGTGTCGATGCCCCGAGGCCTGGATGGTTTTGCGGATGGGTGAAAAAAGGATACGTCCGGGTGGGCACGAAGTCAAGGCGAACCGGATTGACGGCCGGAGCCGCCGGCGATATCATCCCCTCCTATCCAACGACCAGGAGACGGCTATGAGAAATCGCGTAACGAAACCGGCCCTCATCCTCACGGGCCTGGCCCTCGCGACCGGGCTCGCCGTCATCGTCCCGGCCGCGCCGGCCGACGAGTTTCCGGCCGGGTTCGCGGTCACGGAAGCCATGATCCCGATGCGCGACGGCGTGAAGCTGCACACGATCATCTGCCCGCCGAAGAACGCCTCCGCGACCCTGCCCTTCCTGCTGGTGCGGACTCCTTACGGGGCGGCCCCGGCCGCCCGCCGCCTGTCGGTCGAACCGTTCCAGGAGCTCGTCGAGGAGGGGTACATCTTCGTCTTCCAGGACATCCGCGGCCGCTACGGGTCCGAGGGGACATTCGTCATGATGAGGCCGCCGCGCGGGCGCGGCGACGCCCGCGCGATCGACGAGAGCACGGACGCCTATGACACCGTCGCCTGGCTTCTCGCCCACGTCCCCGGCCACAACGGCCGCGTCGGGATGATGGGCATCTCCTACGGCGGCTGGCTCACGGCCATGGCCATGATCGATCCGCATCCCGCCGTCAAGGCCGTCTCCCCCCAGGCCCCGCCCGCGGACATGTACATGGGCGACGATTTCCACCACAACGGGGCCTTCCGCCTGAGCTACGGCTTCGAGTACGCGTCGCGGATGGAGTCGTCCAAGGAGGACTCGGCCTTTCCTTTCGACATCTATGACACGTACGAGTGGTACCTCCGGCTGGGGCCCCTCGCCGCCGTCAACGAGAAGCATTTTCACGGCAAGATCCCGACCTGGAACGACTACGTCGCCCATCCGGATTACGACGCCTTCTGGCGGAAACAGGCCATGGCCCCGTACCTGACCCGCGTGACCGTGCCGACGCTGACCGTCGCCGGCTGGTGGGACCAGGAGGATTTCTACGGCCCGCAGAAGCTTTACGAGACGCTCGAGCCGCTCGACCGCCAGGGCCTGAACTTTTTCGTCAGCGGTCCGTGGAACCACGGCGGCTGGATGCGGACCGGCGGCGACCGCTTGGGCCGGATCAAGTTCGGCGCGGACACGGCCAAGGATTTCCGGCAGAAGGTCCAGGCGCCCTTCTTCGCCTATTATCTCAAGGACAAGGCGGGCTGGGAAGTGCGGGAAGCCGTGACCTTCGAAACGGGGACGAACGCCTGGCAGCGCTACGACCGCTGGCCGCCCCGTGACCTGACCGAGGACCGCAACCTCTACTTCCGCGAGAACGGCGGCCTCGCCTTCGAGGCGCCGGCGGAATCCGACGAAAGCCTGGCCTTCGACGGCTACCTTTCCGACCCGGCCCATCCCGTGCCCTACCGGCCGCGGCCCATCGAGCCGACCTACGACCGGCGCGGCTCGGGCTGGTCGACATGGCTCGTCGGCGACCAGCGTTTCGCCGACGGGCGGCCGGACGTCCTGGCCTGGGAGACGGGGCCGCTCGCCGGCGAGATCACCGTGACGGGGAAGATCACGGCCCGCCTCTTCGCCTCGACGACCGGCACGGACAGCGACTGGATCGTCAAGCTCATCGACGTCTACCCCGAGGACTATCCGGCGGAGCCGTCCATGGGCGGCTACCGGCTGATGGTCGCCAATGAGGTCTTCCGCGGCCGGTTCCGGGCGAGCTTCGAGAAGCCCGAGCCCCTCGTCCCCGGCGCCGTGACGGACTACGCGATCGACCTCCACGGGGCCGACCACCGCTTCCTCAAGGGCCACCGGATCATGGTCCAGGTCCAGAGCACCTGGTTCCCGCTCATCGACCGGAACCCGCAGACGTTCGTCGAGAACATCTTCCTGGCCAAGGCCTCGGATTACCGTCCGGCCACGCAGCGCGTTTTCCGCTCCCGGGCGCACGCGTCGCGCATCGTGCTGCCGGTGAGGACGCGCTGACGGCGCGGGTTCCCCCGCCTAGCGCGCGAAGCGCTGCCAGAGATAGAGCACGATGATGGCCCCGATGAGGGACAGGATGAATCCTCCCCGGTGCCATTTTTGGCCTTCCTTGCGCTTCGAGAGCAAGGTGCCGAGGACGCCGCCGAGCAGGGACCCGACGATGCCCAGCAATGTCGTCAGGATGAACCCCAGGTGCTGGACGCCGGGCAGGATCGCCCGGGCGATCAATCCGACGACGAATCCCGTGATGATCCACCAGATGATATTGAACATCTTCTCCTCCCCGTCGCGCCGGCCGGCCTGCTTGGCCGCCGGCGTTTGTTAGGAATGATAGGGCCGGCGGAGAAGAGATGTCAAGGACGCTTCAGAATTCCTGGTGCTCGGTGCGGCTGATGATCTCGTTCTGGAGTTCGGCGCCGCAGTCGACGAAATAGTCGCTGTATCCGGCGACGCGGACGATGAGATCGCGGTATTTGTCGGGATGCGCCTGGGCCTCCCGCAGGGTCGCCGCGGTGACGACGTTGAACTGGATGTGGTGGCCCATCATGCGGAAGTACGAGCGGACGAGGTCCTTGACGGCCCGCAGGCCGGCGTCGTCGGCCAGGAGCTGGGGGGTGAACTTCTGGTTGAGGAGCGTCCCGCCCGTCCGGACGTGGTCCATCTTGCCGAGCGACTTGATGACCGCCGTCGGCCCCTTGCGGTCGGCCCCCTGGACCGGCGACACGCCCTCCGAGACCGCCTCGCCCGCCAGCCGGCCGTCCGCAGTCGCCCCCGTCATCCGGCCGAAATAGATGTGGGCCGTCGTCGGCAGGAGGTTGATCCGGTAAGTGCCGCCCCGCGGCGTCGGCCGCCCGTCGACGGCCTCGAAGGTGGCCTCGAAGACGCGCTTCATCAGCTGGTCGGCGTAGTCGTCGTCGTTGCCGAACTTGGGCGTCCGGTTGAGGATGCGCCGCCTCAAGCTCTGGCAGCCGGCGAAGTTCTTGTCCAACGCGGCCATGAGCTCCTTCATCGTGAAGTGCCCGTGGTCGTAGACGTTGTACTTGACGGCGCTCAGAATGTCGGTGATCGTGCCCATGCCGACGCCCTGAATGTAATTCGAGTTGTAGCGGGCGCCGCCGGCGTGGTAATCCCGGCCGTTCTTGATGCAGTCGTCGATGAGAAGGGACAGGAACGGCGCGGGCAGCCGCGTCGCGTAGAGCTCTTCGATAACGTTGCTGCCCCGGACCTTGATGTCGATGAAATGCCGGATCTGCTTCCGGTAGGCCTCGAAGAGCTCGTCGAACGTCCGGAACGCCTCCGGGTCGCCCGTCTCGAGGCCGATCTTTTTCCCGGTCCGCGGGTCGACGCCGTTGTGAAGCGTGATCTCGAAGACCTTGGGCAGGTTGAAGTACCCCGTCAGGATATAAGCCTCCTTGCCGAAGGCCCCGGACTCGACGCAGCCGCTCGAGCCGCCGTCGCGCGCGTCCTCGGCGCTCTTGCCCTGGCGGACGAGTTCCTTGACGATGGCGTCCGTGTTGAAGATCGACGGCTGGCCGAAGCCGGTCTTGACGATGCGCAGGGCCCGGAGCAGGAATTCGTCCGGCCCCTTGTCGCTGATCTGGACCATGGAGCTCGGCTGGAGGATGCGCATCTCCTCGATGACGTCGAGGAGGAGGAAACTCAGTTCGTTGACGCCGTCCGTGCCGTCCCGCTTGAGGCCGCCGACGTTGATCAGGGCGAAATCGGTGTACGTGCCGCTCTCCTCGGCCGTGACGCCGACCTTGGGCGGCGCGGGCTGGTTGTTGAACTTGATCCAGAAGGCCTGGAGGAGTTCCCGCGCGCTCTCCTTCGTCAGCGTCCCGTCGGCCATGCCTTTCTCGTAGAAGGGCCAGAGGTGCTGGTCCAGCCGGCCGGGATTGAACGAGTCCCAGGTGTTGTACTCGGTGATGACGCCCAGATGGATGAACCAGTAAGCCTGGAGGGCCTCGCGGAAATCGCGCGGCGCGTGGGCCGGCACCCATCCGCAGACCTCGGCAATTTTCTCGAGCTCCTTCCGGCGGGCCGGCTCCTTCTCCGCGGCGGCCAGCTCGCGGGCCTTCGCGGCGTGGCGGCGGGCGAAGGCGATGACGGCGTCGGCGGCGACGGCCATGGCCTCGAGCTCCCGCCGCTTCTCGCCCGCCTCGGGATCGCGCCCGGCGTCGAGCGCCGCCAGCGAGGCCTCGATGTCCTTCTTGAAGTCGAGCATCCCCTTGCGGTAGATCTTGCCGTCGAGCGCCGTGTGCCCGGGCGACCTCTGTTCCATGAACTCGGTGAAGATGCCGGCCTCGTACGCGTCGATCCACTCCGTCGCCATGGCGGCGAAAATGCGCTCGCGCTGGGAGCGGCCCCGCCAATAAGGGATGATCTCCTCGGCGTAAAACCGGCGCGTCGCCTCGTCGGAGGCGAAGGCAGTCTTCTTCCTGTCGTTGAGCCAGACGAGGTCCTGGAGGGAATGGATGCAAACCTCGGGGTATGTCGGCGTCGCCTTGGGCGCCGGGCCGCGCTCACCGACGATGAACTCGCCGTCGTTGATGACGACGGCCTTGTTTTCCATGATGTGCCGGAAGGCCAGGGCGTGCCGCATGGCGTGGGAAAGGTCCCGGCCCTCGGAGGCCTTGTAGAATTCCGTCAGAAGCCGGGCCCGCTCGGCGTCGAGCGTGGGCTTGGCCTCGAGCGACTGCTGTCTCAGCTTCCTGATCCTCTCGTTCATGATCAAGCTCCTCTTTGAACCTGGAAGCCCGCGTCGCGGAAGGCCGCCTCGATCGCGGCCAGCCGTTCCCCGGACGGCGCTTCGAACAATTGGAAAGGGCCTCCCTTGCCGAGCCGGCGGGCCTTGTCCAGGCCGCCGGAATGGTACGACAGGAGGCCGATATTTTTCACGGTCTTGAGCGACTTGAGAAAGGCGATCGTCCCGCCGATGTTGGCTTCGCCGTCGTTGACCCCGGCGACGAGCGGGATCCGGATCCGGAGGTCGACGCCGGCCGCGGCCAGGCGCCCGAGATTTTCGAGGATGGTGCGGTTTGAAACGCCGGTGAGCTCCCGGTGGGCCGCGTCGTCCATGATCTTGAGGTCATAGAGGACGAGGCCGGCCAGGGCCGCGATCCTTTCGAGGGCGGAGGCCGGGGCGCACCCCGAGGTATCGACGGCGGCGCGGATGCCCCGGCTGCGGAGCGCGTCGAGAAGGGCTTCGACAAAGGCGGGCTGGGCCAGCGGATCGCCGCCGGAGAGCGTCGCCCCGCCGCCGGACTGCTCGTAGAAGATCCGGTCCCGCTCGATCTCGCGGACGACGTCGTCGACCGTCATCTCCCGCCCGACGATCTGCAGGGCGTCGGAGAGGCAGGCCTCGGCGCACCGGCCGCAGAGATCGCATTTCGCCCTATCTATGACGACGGCGCCGGCGGCGGCCTTCGAAATCGCCTTGGCCGGGCAGGCGGCGAGGCAGGCGTAACAGCGCGCGCACCGCGCCGGCCGATGCATGAGCTCGGGGCCGGAGTCGATGCCTTCAGGATTGTGGCACCACCGGCAGCGGAGAGGGCACCCCTTGAGGAAGACGGTCGTCCGGATGCCCGGTCCATCGTGGATCGAGTACCTTTTGATGTCGAAGATGCGCCCCGTCATGATGGTCCCGCCTCTGACTCCGTTATGCCGCCTGGTTACTGGATAACACTATGAAAATATTTAACTTATGTCCCCTACCCTGGGCTAATATATCAGATATCAGTCTATAAATCAAGCTTTTTTTTCGATCTTCCCATCAGTCCCAGGCAAGCCCGGACGGGCTTTCTGTCTCAACGCTTTTCCGGCACGTCCACGGCCGCGATTCCGCCCGCCGGACAATCGAGTTCGAGAACGACGACGGTGTCGGCGGCGTGCCGGTCGGCCTCCCCCGCGGAGACCACGAGCCCGGCGTCCGTCTGACGCACGGATGCCGGGCCTCCGCCGAGGACACGGCCGCGGACGACCTTGGCCGCGATCGGCGGAAGCGTGAGTGACGGGCCGGCCCACTCGAAAATGTGCAGGTAGATGCGGTCGCCCCGCCGGGTCGAAGCGCCGTACCGGCCCGGCTTGAAGGGCCCGCCGCGGGTGCCGTAGATGCTCTCGCCGTGCCCGGAAAGCCAAACGCCGACATCCTTCAGCACGTCCACTTGGCGCGGTTCGATGCGGCCGTCGGGCATCGGGCCGACGTCGAGGAGCAGGTTCCCGTCGCCCCCGGCGCAGCGGGCCAGGATGCGGACGACCTCGTCGGCGGACTTGATGCGGTCGTCCGGCTTCCAAGACCACTGCGTCCCGAGCGTCATGCACGTCTCCCACGGGTGCCGGTCGTTGTAACCCCCTATGACCTGCTCGGGCGTGAGGTAGTCGGCGTTCGGGCCGATGTCGCGGTCGGCGGAGAGGCCGCCGGAGCCGCAGTCCAGCCGGTTGTTGACGACGATCGCGGGCTGGGCGGCGCGGACGAGCCTGTAGGTCGCCTCCTGGTCCCACGGGATCGTCCCGCCGTCCCAGTCGAACCAGAGGAGATCTATACGGCCGTAGCGGGTCAGGAGCTCGCGAATCTGCCCCTGCATGCGCTTGACGTAGGCCGCGTTGCGCTCGGTCCGGCAGTCCGGGTCCTTCCAGTCCATGGGCGAGTAATACCAGCCGATGCGCAGGCCGGCCTTGCGGACGGCCTCGGCCAGCTCGCCGCAGACGTCGCGGCCGAACGGCGTGCGGCCGATGTGGTAGTCGATTGTCTCCGTCGGCCAGAGGCAGAAGCCGTCGCAGTGCTTGGCCGTCAGGACGACGTAGCGCATCCCGGCCTCCTTGGCCACGGCGGCCCACCGGGCGGCGTCGAAAAGCGTCGGGTTGAACAGCTTGTAAAGGTTGTCGTAGACCTCGACGGGGATCTCGCCCTTGTTCGGGCAGAGCGGGTTGGAGTTGGCCCGCGACCAGCTGATCTCGGTCCCCTTGAGGCTGACAGGGCCCCAGTGGATGAAGAGCCCGAAGCGGGCCTCGCGCCACCAGGCAAGCCGGCCGGAGTCCGGCGTGGAGGACTGGAACGGGGCGGCCCCGGAAGCGGCCAGGACGACGGTGAGGGCCAGGGCGAGGCCGCAGACGGCCAGCCCGGCCAGGAAGAGCGGTGTCCATCGGCGTGTGTTCATGGTTAACCTCGGCTGAATGGTAAGCCCGCCCCGCGGCCGAAGTCAATGAGAACCGTTCCGTATTTTCGCTTCCCCTCGTCCCCTGTTTTGGTGTAAAAACTCCCTCTGGGAGGAGCCATGGAGACCAACAGGCCCGCTTATGACATGCGCTACATCTGGCTGACGACCCTGGTCTCGGCCATGGGCGGCCTGCTCTTCGGCTACGATTGGGTGGTTATCGGCGGGGCCAAGCCCTTCTACGAGAAATTCTTCAACCTGACGACGCCGTCGCAAATCGGCTGGGCCATGTCGAGCGCCCTCGCCGGCTGTCTCCTCGGCTCGCTCGTCTCGGGCGTCTTGAGCGACCGCTTCGGCCGCAAGAAGCTCCTCATCCTGGCCGGCCTCCTCTTCACCGTGACCGGCGTCCTGACGGCCCTGGCGCCGAGCTTCGCCTTCTTCATCGCCAACCGCCTCCTCGGCGGCGTGGCCATCGGCCTGGCCTCCAACCTCTCCCCCATGTACATCGCCGAGATCTCGCCGCCCGAGGTCCGCGGCAAATTCGTCTCCGTCAATCAATTGACCATCGTCATCGGCATCCTGGCCGCCCAGGTCGTCAACTGGCTCATCGCCAGGCCCGTCCCCGCCGGGGCCACGGCGGCCGACATCCTGAATTCCTGGAACGGGCAGTACGGCTGGCGCTGGATGTTCGGGGCCGAGGCCGTACCGGCCCTCCTCTTTTTCCTGCTGATGTTCGCCGTCCCCGAGAGCCCGCGCTGGCTGGCCCGCAACGGCCGCTCCGGCCAGGCCGAAAAGATCCTGGCCCGGGTCGGCGGCGACGGCTTCGCGGCCAAGGCCATGGCCGAGATCCGCGAGACCCTGGCCGCCGCCGACGTCCAGAAGGTCCGCTTCCGCGCCCTCCTGGAGCCGGGCCTGGGCAAGGTCCTGGTCATCGGCGTCGTCCTGGCCGCCTACCAGCAGTGGTGCGGCATCAACGTCATCTTCAATTACGCCGAGGAAATTTTCTCGGCCGCCGGCTACGGCGTGAGCGACATCCTTTTCAATATCGTCATCACCGGCGCCGTCAACCTCATCTTCACCCTGGTCGCCATCCGGCTCGTCGACCGGCTGGGCCGGAAGCCGCTGATGACGATCGGGTCGGCCGGCCTGGCCGTCATGTTCGGGCTCATCGGCGCGAGCTACGCCGTCCACAGCCGGGGCCCGCATCTGCTCATCCTCGTCCTCTTCTCCATGGCGCTCTACGCGCTGTCGCTGGCCCCCGTCACCTGGGTCCTGCTCTCGGAGATCTTCCCCAACCGCATCCGGGGCGCGGCCATGTCCGTCTCGACCGTCTCGCTCTGGTCGGCCTGCTTCGTCCTGACCTACACCTTCCCGCTTCTCAACAAGGGCCTCGGGCCGGCCGGGACGTTCTGGATTTACGCCGGGATCAGCGTCCTCGGCTTCCTCTTCATCCGGACGCGCCTGACGGAAACCAAGGGCAAGACGCTCGAGCAGATCGAGCATGAGCTCGTCGGGAAGCGGGAGACATAACGATAACAGGCCCTTTTAACAGCTCTGGCCAGAAAGACAAGAGACTCCCGGCATGTGGGCTATCTTCCAGATTCTGCATACATTAAGAATGTATGTCATGGCTTAGAGACAATAGATTTAAAAGTGCCCTACCTCGATATGACGGAAATGAGATAAAATGATTTTAAGTTGATGTTCCAGACGTCTAAGTTATTGTGGCCATGATAGAAAAAAACTTCGATATTCAGTTTGTCGCAGATCTTGCCCTCAGAGAAAAACAGATCCAACAAGAATATCGTCCCATTATCGCTGTCCACAAGTGGTTTGCACGCCGACCCGGAACTCTATTTCGCGGATTGCTTTTGTCCGAGTTCTTAGAAACGCCTGTCCGCGAATCTTTTTATCGTGCAAATTGCCTGAAAGGCAAACGGATCGCAGATCCGTTCATGGGCGGGGGGACTCCCTTGCTTGAAGCGAATCGACTCGGTTGTGATGTCATTGGTTTTGACATCAATCCCATGGCCTACTGGATTGTGAAACAAGAAATTGAACACCTAGACTTGGACGCATATCTGGAGGCGGCGTATTCTTTGAGAAAATCACTAGAGACCGAGATCGGTCATTTATATAGGACAACCTGTGAATACTGTGGAGCACCGGATGCCTGGGTTAAGTATTTCCTTTGGGTCAAGTATATCAACTGCACAGAATGCAAAGCTCGAATCGATCTCTTTCCAGGCTACCTGCTTGCTGAGAATTCTCGGCACCCGAAAAACGTCTTTGTTTGTCCGTCATGTGGTCAATTGAACGAAACTGTCGATCGACATAAGCCTGGTTTCTGCCAATCATGCAAAGCCGATTTATCGATAGATGGACCTGCCAAACGCAATCATTGCCGATGTAACAATTGTGGAACTATCAACGATTTTCCGGACGCCAGCCGGGGCTTTCCTCTTCATCGGCTCTTTGCCATTGAATATAATTGCCCCTCCTGTAAGAAAACTCATGTGGGCAGATACTTCAAGAGGCCCGATGCACTTGATATCTCTCGAATTCAGCAAGCCGAAGAGAAATTGGATCATTTGCCAATTAAATTTATCCCGCAGGATAAAATCCCCTCTGGGGACGAGACCAACCGTTTACATCGCTGGGGTTATGGTTACTATCGCGAGATGTTCAATTCGAGACAACTGCTTGGCTTAGAGCTATCAGCACAGTTAGTCTCCGAAATAGGATCTGAACGTATCCGTAATGCTCTTGCCACCAATCTATCTGATTTATTACGGTACCAGAATATGCTGTGCCGATATGACACGATGGCATTAAAATCTCTGGACATCTTCTCTGTTCACGGTTTCCCCGTCGGCCTTATTCAATGTGAATCAAATTTGTTGGGGATTATGGAGCCGCAAAGGAATATTTGCGTTGGAAGCGGAGGGTGGGCAAATATAATTGAAAAATTCAGAAAAGCTAAGGCCTATTGTGATAAGCCCTTTGAGATAGAACATATTGGACGAACAAAAAGATTAGTACCTATTATCGGAGAATGGATCGGAGACCTCCGAGATGGGATCGACGCTGATTATAAGCGATTTGTTGACATCAGGTGCGAAGACGCATCCAACGTGGATCTCCCGCCAGCTTCACTCGACGCCGTACTCACTGATCCTCCCTATTTCGGAAATGTCCAATATGCTGAGCTAATGGATTTTTGCTACGTCTGGCTTCGTCGCTTAATAGGGACATCAATCCCTCCCTTCCAAAAAGAATCGACCCGAAACCAAGGGGAGTTAACCGGCAACGAAGATATGGGAAGAGGATTGGATCATTTCACAAATGGTCTTTCCGCAGTTTTCCGCCGGATGGGGGACGCACTCAAGCCCGGAGCTCCCCTAGCCTTCACTTACCATCACAATGACATCATGGCTTATATCCCCATAGCTGTTGCCATATTGGACTCGGGATTAAAGTGTTCGGCTTCGCTGCCATGCCCAGCAGAGATGGGAGCCTCAATTCATATTAATGGTACAGGGTCATCAATTATTGATACGGTATTCGTGTGCAGGTCCACGGGGACTATCCCAAAAAAATGGCTTGTCGACTCGATTAGCGGCGTAGCAGAGATCGTATTAAAAGATATGGGCAAGCTTGAGGCGGCCCACGTCAAGTATTCCCCGGGAGACGCCAGATGCCTCGCATATGGGCACATTATCCGCCTTGCCATATGGTCCCTGGGCCGAGAGTGGGATCCACATAAGAGCATTGCAACGCGAATGAACAAAGTTTATGATTGGATTCAGAATTTTGGCGGTTGGACGGAAATCGAAAAGAATCTTATTGCTTCCAGAGCCTCATCGATAGATGAGCAGCAGATATTTGCCCTCCATGAAACTCTTAATGAATATGGTGAATCCGATGACATTGTATCCTTTTGAAGCATCATTCGATGATATCCGAAAGGATCCAGACTCTTTTGTCGACGCTGTTTTTTCGAGCCTGGAATCTGAATTTTTAGTGATGCCAAAGGGAGTCGGCTTTATCGAATATTCGATTTTCGAGCGTGGCTATGAAGCGCTAAAGGCATCAACTGCCGGATTCACTGTGCTGAATGAACAGAAGGTATTTTCAGCCTTCGAATCCGTGCCAATATCTGCCGTCGTCTTGAGGACGATGCTTGGCTTCACTCCGCCTGAATGGGCCTATTTGGCAACCCAGCGGAGTCATCTTGTTGTTTCGCAAAACTTCATTCGTTCACTTGACCGGAAGATACGGATGGCACCCGAGACACCCATGAAAGTAACCGGACTTTCAAGAGAACGGATCGAGGCATTATTTGAAACCGCTTGTTTTATGCTTATTGAGGGCGTGCCCGGCGTAAGCAAGGATCAATTACATCGGCTCGATAAAGCAGATACAAGACAGGGTCTGACGAGTATCCGGAATCTCTCAACGCTCGGGGTTCCCTATGCTATGCTTCTCTACGAGCGTTTTCTTGGCCGGCCTTTCGCCGGGCACCGGGATTCGGTCAGCGAGTTGGTGGGAGACAGCTTAGAATCTGCGATAGAGGATATACTTTCAAACGCCCGAATAAGTTTCCGTAAAACGAAGCGCGCCGAACGAATTGAGGGATTTGACCAAGCCCCGGATTTTATTATCCCAAGTGAGTTTAATCCCCAGGTCATTATCGAAGCGAAAATTACCGAAGATGACGGCACGGCGAGGGACAAAGTCACGCGTATTCAACATCTTGGCGAGCTCAGCCTCGCAGGACGTTCCAAAGGCAATCCCAAATACGAAGTAATAGCTTGCATTGGCGGGAGGGGTTTCGGAGTTCGACGGGAAGATATGAAGAAAATGATATTATCTACGAGGGGCAAGGTCTTTACATTGAAGACACTTGATCGCCTTATTGATAATTCAAACCTCAGAAAATTCCAAACAAAAAAGCGTAATTAGTCTTCAATAGTAATATGAAACAATAGGGGGGGGTATCAAATGTCAGGAACAACGTCAATCAAAATTGAACTTGAGGGTATTGGTAGAATCCTAATGAACCGAAATGCTAGCGTGCCAATTTACCAACGATCTTATGCGTGGGAGGAGCAACACGTCTCTGACTTATTTAATGATATTCAAGTCGCAATAAGGGATGGCGCTCAAGATTATTTTATCGGATCAATAGTCACAACGAAAAACCAGGGGGCACGAGTTGAGGTGGCTGATGGCCAGCAACGTTTTGCAACGATTACGATCCTGCTTGCTGCCATACGAGATTATTTTTACGAAACTGCCGATAGAGATCGAGCAGATACGATCGCAAATGAACTATTACTTAAGCGGGAACTCAAAACGTTGGAACTCATACCAAAGCTAAAGTTAAATGACATCGATAATGAATATTTTACCAAGAGGGTTCTCTTACTTCCCGACAATGCCCAGCGAACAGAAGCCCCCCAAAAGCCCTCTCACAAGAGAATCGATAGAGCGGCTTCCCTTGCCAAACAGCATGTTAAGCGTATCGCGTCTTTGCCAAACCCTATAGATAGACTTACAAACCTCGTTGAATACTTGAGAGATTCCGTTAAGGTGATCTGGGTACAAGTCCCGGACGATACAAATGCTTTTATGATCTTTGAAACGTTGAATGATCGTGGCCTCTCTCTCGCCATTACTGATCTTTTGAAAAACCACTTGTTTGGCTTGGCGGGGCAACACCTTAGTGAGGTCAGCGGATTTTGGATAAGCATGGCAACCATGTTAGAAGCCTCAGAGGAAGACTCTGCCATCTTAACCTTTCTTCGGCATTATTGGTTATCTCGCTTCGCCCTCATTCGAGAGAAGGATCTCTATGCAGATATTAAAAAGCGTATAGATACCCAGGGCATGGCTGTGAGTTTCACAAGAGAATTAGAAAAAGATGCTCATACTTATTGTGCCGTTGTAAACACAACAGACGTATATTGGGATAAGTACGGCGATATATGTAAGAAGCATATGGAAACGCTTAATACGCTTCGGCTGGTTCAGATCCGCCCGCTTATTTTATCGGTCCTCGACACGTTTAGCGAAGCGGAGGTTAAGAAAACCATAAAATATTTAGTATCTTGGGCAGTTCGCCTCCTAATACACGGAACTTTAGGGACGGGTGGAATTGAAGCAAACACATGTAAAGCTGCTTTGGCAATCCGCGAAAATAGAATCAAAAATGCGTCGCAGCTTTTGGACTTTTTAAAAAAAGTCATTCCAAATGATGCTCAATTTAAATCGGCCTTTATGGTGGCATCAGTATCAAAACCATACTTAGCGCGCTATTACCTCAGGGCACTCGAGAGACAGCTACGTGGAGATGACACTCCTGAATTGGTTCCTAATGATAGCCCCGAAGCTATTAATCTTGAGCATATCCTCCCGAAAAATCCGTCAAAAGCTTGGGATTATGTAGGTTCAGATGATAAGGAATTGCTGGTTAGTAGATTAGGGAATCTAGCTCTCATGAAGACGAAAATTAACAGTAAAACAGGGAATGATGGATTTACATCCAAAAAGAAGATTTACGCA
>Ga0315282_10002233_pt1 | contig 35927 bp, 31 predicted proteins | sample YL17G07_20_MG_FD_203693 | JGI IMG/M metagenome (GOLD analysis project Ga0315282, IMG submission 203693) | Sediment microbial communities from Yellowstone Lake, YNP, Wyoming, USA - YL17G07_20 | ecosystem: Environmental > Aquatic > Freshwater > Lake > Sediment | place: USA: Wyoming | collected...
GCAGAAAAAATCTGTTGTTGATATAAGTCCTGATGTAAAACTTGATTTTCTGAGGCAAATGGATGCTGCACTAACTGAAACTAAATTAAACCTCCCCACACGATATTTCAGCCTCTCAGATGAATTGGTCAAAAAAATCTATCTTAATTCAGAAGGCACAAAAATAACTTCTGAAATACCCCGCATAAACTTGTTTTATTTTTTTACAATCAAGCATAATGCAGAATTAATGCAGCGAATGTGGCAGGCTGCTGCTGCTGCTGGCTGGGAAGTTGTTGACAAATGGAATATGCCTGAAATTCTTGCTGAAGAGGCAAAGGCTCTCTGGAAAATTGCTAAATCCAGTGTAAAAATCCCGCAAAAGCCAATAGATATTCTAGCCGGCCCGCAGGTCTCAGGAATTATTGCACACGAAAGCTGCGGCCATCCATTTGAAGCTGACAGGATTTTCGGCAGGGAAGCAGCGCAGGCTGGTGAATCCTGGATTACGCCCAAAATGATTGGCCAACGCCTTGCAAAACCTATTGTAAATCTTGTCGAGTTTCCAGATATCGAAGGAACATATGGATTTTACAAATATGATGACGAGGGTGTAAAGGCAAGAAAAAGATATTTGATTAAAAAAGGCATCATAAATGAATTTTTGCACAACAGGGAAAGTGCTGCAGCAGCACATACCAAAAGCAATGGTTCTGCAAGAGCATCTGATTTCGCCAAAGAGCCTTTGGTGAGAATGTCCAACACATATTTTGAACCTGGCGAGCAGTCCGAAGAAGAGCTAATTGAAGATATTAAACAAGGAGTCTATTTCAAGAATTTTACAGAATGGAATATTGATGACATGCGCTACAATAATAGATATGTCAGTGCTGAAGCTTACTTGATAGAAAATGGCAGGCTGACAAAACCAGTAAAAAATGCTGTATTTGAAATTACAACGCCTGCTCTTTATGGAGCAATTGATGCTGTCGGCAATAATCTGGAGTTTCATCCTGCATCTTGCGGAAAAGGAGAGCCAATGCAGGGCATTCCTGTAACAAACGGGGGAGGCTCGCTGAGATTGCGAAAAATAAGTTTACGATGATACCTGAAGAAATTATAGAATTGGCAAATTACGTAAACAAGCTTCTGCAAAATGAAAACGCAGAGGATATTGTAATAACTGCTTCAAGAGGTGCGAGCGATGAAATAAAATTTGTAGACAATGAAATAATTAAAACAACGCATGGTACGGGCCAGGGCATAGATATATTTGCAAACTTTGGAAAAAAACTGGTTTTTACATCTCTCAAGGACTTGACAAAAGATGCTGCTAGGACGCAAGTTGCAAAAGCAATTAAATTCTCGAAAGTTCTGGCTCCTAAGAAAGACTGGTTTGGGATAGCAAATGGGCCTTTTAGATATAAAAAAATCTCGGATGTATTTGATAAAAAGATTTCAAATTTAAATTCTTCAAGCCAGGTAGATTTAGTGCATAAGGGAGTAAATGCTTCCTTGGCTGAAGGTGCAAAGCGCAGTTCTGGAATTTTTAATATGGCTTCTGCAGAGCGGTATAAAGTAACTTCTGGCGGTATCGAGGCTGAAGACGCGCAGACCGAAGCATATTTTTCCATAAGAGCACTTGTTGAAAAGGATGCATCGGGGCATTCAACTTCAACATCTGCAATGTTGCAGAAATTTGACACTGAAAAAGCTGGAGAATTTGCAGGCCAGATTGCAAAGCAGGCGATAAGGCCTGAAAAAGGCAAAGGTGGAAAATATTCCGTAATTTTTGCCCCTATGGCTGCCGCCCCGCTTTTGGAATGCGCTGGAAATTCGTTGTCTATGTTTGATGTTGAATCAGGAACTTCATTCTTTACAAACAAGCTTGGAAAACAAGTTGCCAACCCCCTTGTAAAATTAACGGATGATGGCACGCTGCCAAATGGAACGGGCTCTGCATTGTTCGATGCTGAAGGTGTCCCGACACAAAAAAATATTGCTATTGACAAGGGCATTCTGAAAACATATTTGTATAATACATCTTTGGCGAAAAAATACAAAACAAAAACAACTGCAAATGCAGGAATTATTTCACCACATCTGCATAATATTATCTTGGAAGGAGGAAAATTAAGCAAAGAGAAACTGTTTTCACAGGTCAAAAACGGCTTGTACATAACAAATATTTGGTATACAAGATTCCAGAATTATACAACTGGAGATTTTTCAACAATACCAAGAGATGGCATTTTCATTATAAAGAATGGCGAGCTTGTTAAGTCTGTAAAACAGCTGCGAATTTCAGAGAACATGCTGAATCTTTTGAAAAACATATCAGGAATTGCAAATGACGTCCAGCAAATTACAAGCTGGGAAGTCAGTACGCCTACATTTACTCCTCATATTCTGATTGATAATGTTAACATAACAGAACCTACGAGTTAATCTTTAATTATACAATTTGTTTGCCCTGTATACAAGCTGTGCAGCTTCCAGTTGATTTATGAAAATGCAACTTGCAAACAAGCGCACCACAGAACTGGCAGCTTTCTGTTGCAATAGCTCCGCAATAAACACAAGTTCCTGCTCTCCCTGCACGTGGTCCTACCATATCTAGGAATAAACAAAGAACTATTTAACTATTTTCCATCTAGTGCCACCTTCCGGCCGGTCTTCCAGAATTATGTCTTTCTTTGCCAAATCGAATCTTATCTTATCTGCAGTCCTGAAATCCTTATTTTTCCTTGCGGTTTCTCTTTCTTTTATCAGTTTTAGTATATTTGCGGATAATTTTTCTTTTTTAATCTGAAATTGCAGGCCAAAAATTTGGGCAATTTCCAGGAAAATTTTCAAGGCATGGCCAAATGAAGCCTTGCTTTTTGATTTTTTAAATTGCTTGTTAATTGCTGAAACAAATTCAAAAACTGCGGCCCATGCAAGCGGCGTATTGAAATTATCGTCCATTGCTTCAGTAAAGTCCTGCTTTAATTTTTGAATTGCTTTTTCCAGCGATTTTTCCTTACTATTTTTCCCTTGCCTAGCTGCTTCGGCAAGCTTGAAAACAAAATCCTGCAACCTGTTTACAGTTTCATGAGCTTCATTAAGTGAAACATCATTAAAATCAATTGGGCTTTGGAAATGTGGCTGTGAAAAAAACAACCTTAGGGTATTTGTATTATATTTATTCAAAATATCAGGAATTGTTATGTAATTGCCAAGAGATTTTGACATTTTCTGCCCATTTACATTGAGGATTCCGCCATGAACCCAATATTTTACAAATGGCTTTTTGCCTGTAGCCCCTTCAGACTGTGCAATTTCGTTTTCATGGTGCGGAAATGATAGTTCAATGGCTCCGCCATGAATGTCAAATTGCTCTCCTAGATATTTCAAAGACATTGCAGAACATTCAATATGCCAGCCAGGCCTGCCTTTTCCCCAGGGGGAATCCCAGGCTGGCTCACCGGGCTTTTGTTTTTTCCAGAGCGCAAAGTCCCGCGCCTGCTCTTTGGCATATTTGTCAGTAGCCACCCTTGTCCCGGTAAATTCCTTTTCTAATTTTACGTGCGAAAGCTTGCCGTAATCCTTAAACTTGAAAACTTTGAAATAAACTCCATCTTCGGTCTCATAAGCATAGCCTTTTTTCTCTAATCGCTTGATTAATTCTATAATTTCAGATATGTTTTTTGTAACTCTGGGGTGCATAGTTGCCGGCTTTATGTTGAGTTTTTTAAGATCTTCAAAAAATAATTTAGCAAAGCGGTCTGCAAGTTCTTTAGTGGATGTTTTTTGCCTGTTTGCTTCTGCAATTATATCATCGTGTACATCAGTTATATTTATCACATACTTGATTTTGAAGCCGCGCCATTCCAGATATTTGCGGATAGTATCGTAAGCAGAATAAGTTTTAGCGTGCCCTAAGTGCCCTGGCCCGTAAACAGTTGGCCCGCATACATACATTCCAATACTTTTATCTCTAATTGGTTTGAATATTTCCTTTTTTCTCGTCAGCGTGTTATAGACTTTTATGACCATTTTTTTATTGAAGCGGCAGCGCTGAAATGCTATTGCATTTCGCTGGTCGCTTTTCCTTTTGGAAAAGCGGGGTAAGGGAGTTGCACCCTTCTAACTCGCTTGCTGCTCATTTTACTGCAGGCAAGCCCATAGCTGATCTGGCAACCCCGCGCCTATTGTTATCACTATTTTACGGGTGTTGAAAAGGCTTTTGCTAGCTTAAAACCGACCTACAGCGACCAATAAGCAAGCTTAAAAACCTTCATTTTGGATTTAATTTATGGTTGATGAAACAAATCCTTCTGATGTTGCTCCAGAGGAAGCTACAGTTGAAAATAGTGAGGAAGACGAAACTGTTCCATTCCCAAGAGCCCGCGTAGTCCGCTTGATGCGTGATGAAATTAAGGATAAAATTATTCGTTCTGAAGTCAAAGAAGCAATGAATATGTGGCTTGGAGAGCTTACTAAGAAACTGGCAAAGGAAATGGGCGCAACACAATATGCTTCTGTTTCATTAGCTGATTTTCAAAGGGCTACAAAGCCTTACGACATGATGGAAGACATTGTTAAAGACGAGCAAAGGCTTATGCTTTCAGTGCAAAAATTAAGAGAAGATTCAGATCATATTATTCGCGAATTAAACAGATTTTTTAGCGTGCTGAAAGGCCGAAAATCTGAAGAATAATGCGTCTTGAGCTAGCATTCTATCCGACAGACATTGCGGTTAATTCAGATGGTGTTACTTTATTTGGCTACACTACTGATAACAAGAAAGTTGCAGTAATTGATTCAACATATCTGCCTTATTTTTTCATTCCATCTGCAAAACTAGAAGATTTTTTAGCCAAGTGCAAAGAGCATAATTTGCAGATTGAGCATTTTGAGCGCCTTGGTGAACTTGCTAAACTTTATGTCAGACCAATAGATATGGCGCACGCTGCTGCTTTTGCTAGAAATTTAGGAGTAGATAGTTTTTCTGCAGATTTGCCTTTGCGCGCTCATTATTGGAATGCAAAAGGAATAAAGCCTCTTTGCCTGTGCAAGGCAACAGGCGAAACTGTTACTATTAAAGATTTCAAAGTAGATATTGTAATTAGCACAGAGCGCATAGAATGTGTAGATGCGCAGCTACAGGATCCAAATATAGTTGCTTTTGACTTTGAAACTGCTTCTGCAAGAGGATACCCTGATCCTGAAGAAGATGCAATAATTTTGGCTGCAATTTATTCCAAAAATTTTAGAAAAGTTCTGACCTGGAAGCGGTTTGAGAAAGCCCCGGACTATGTTGAATTTGTAAATAGTGAATCTGACCTAATTGATACTTTTATCAAAACCTTGCGGGATATCAAGCCGCATATTTTAGTAGGCTACGGCTCTGATAACTTTGATTTTCCATATCTTTTGGCAAGAGCTGCAAAATATAACTCGCCTGAAGTATTAAATTGGGATAATTCTGCATTGGAAATTGGAAAAAGGAAAAATCTGCATGTTGTCGGGCCAATTTATTTTGATATTTCAAGATTTGTCAGAAATATTTTAGGTTTAGACATGGATCAGTATAAATTGGATGCCGTTTCCAAAAGATTGCTTGGTAAAGGCAAGCGCGCCATACTGACTGCAAAGCGGATTAACGAGATGTGGTCTGTTGGCTTGCCTGAAGAATTAGCTTTGCTCGCAGAATATAATCTTGTTGACGCTGAACTGGCATGCGAACTTTGCAGTAAAGTCCTGCCTGTTGAATTGGAGCTTGCTAAGCTAATCGGCTTGCCGCTGCAAAATATAAATTCTGCAACTTATGGCACATTAGTAGAATGGTTTATCATCAAAAATTCCAAGAGTCCAATACCTGCCAGGCCAACAACAGCAGAAATGTTTTTGCGGAGGCGCAGGAGTTACCAAGGTGGCTTAGTTGTAGAGCCTGAGCCGGGTTTATTCAGGCCGATTTTGGCTTTTGACTTCAGGTCCCTGTATCCTACAATTATTGCATCCCATAACATCAGTCCCGAAACCATGAACTGCACCTGCTGCGGGCAGCAAAGGGGCTTTTCGGTTGAAGAGCTTGGGTTGTGGTTTTGCACAAAAAATGAAGGCCTGATTCCGCAGGTTGTTAAAGATCTTATTGATAGAAGAAAAAGAATCAATGATATTCTGCAGCAAACAAACCCAACTGATGCTTCTTTTTCCGAGCTGATGGCAAGGCAACATGCTTTGAAATATGTTGCCGCAGCATTATCTGGCTATTTTGGCTATGCAGGCTCAAGATTTTATGATTTTAATTGCGCACGAGCCATAACTGCATTAGGCAGAAGGTATATTCAACTAGTAATTAAGGAAGCTGAAAAATTTGGATTTAAGGTATTATACGGGGATACTGATGGTATTTTTGTCCAGCCACTAAGAAAAGAAGCTGATGCCAAAACTTTTTTGCTGATAATTAATTCAGTTTTGCCAAAGCCAATGGAACTTGAGTACAAAAGTTCTTATCTTGCTGGCTTGTTTTTTGGCAAAAAGTCTGGTGCTGGTGGAGCTAAAAAGCGCTATGCCCTGCTAACTGAATCCGATAATTTAATATTAAGAGGCCTTGAAGCAATAAGAGGAGACTGGTCTGCTATTGCAAAAAAAACACAGCGGGAAATTTTACATATTATTCTATCTGAAAATGACGTTGACAAAGCCGCAACTCATCTTAAAACTGTTTTAACAGACCTTAAGCAGCGCAAAATACCTTTGGCAGACTTGGCCATACCTGGCAGATTAAGGCGGGCATTAAGCTCATATGCAATTATCAGCCCAAGAGTTGCTGCCGCAAAATTAGCCGAGGAAAAAGGCTACGGCACGGGCCGCAGAGCTGTTGTAAACTACATTATTAAAACAGGCACTGGAAAAATTTCAGACAGAGTTGCTTTGGCCGAAGATTCTACACCTGAAGACTATGATATAGAGTATTACACTGAACATCAGGTGCTGCGTGCAGTCTATAAAATATTTGAAGCCTTTAATTATGATTTAGAAAAGCTTAAGGGAGGCCAAACAACAATTCAAGGATATTAAGATGGAAAATAAGCTGATTGAAAAATTCAGAAAAGCATGTGCTTTAACAGCTGAAGCCAGAAAGTTTGCTGAAGGTCACATCAAGGAAGGAGCCAAAATACTTGACATTGCAAACTTAATTGAAGCTAAAATTCTACAGCTTGGAGGCAAGCCGGCATTTCCAGTTAATATTTCCATTAATGATATCGCAGCTCATTATGTTCCAAGGGCTAATGACGATACTATTTTGAAAAAAGGCGATTTGGTAAAGGTTGATTTTGGCGCTCAAATAGATGGCTGTGCAGGCGATATTGCTTTTTCTGTATCAATTGGAAAATCTGCAGAGAATGAAGCTTTAATTGAAACTGCTAAGGCTGCATTAGAAGCTGCAATAGCAGTTGTAAAACCAAACGTTGAAGTTTGCAAAATCGGCTCTGCAATTGATTCTGTTGTAAAAAAGGCGGGATTTCAGCCAATTAAAAATCTTTCAGGGCATGGAATAAAACAATTTGACCTGCACACCGAACCTGGCATTCCAAATTTTGACAACTCCGATGCAACAAAGCTGGAATCAAACACAATAATTGCAATCGAACCTTTTGTAACCTCTGGAAAAGGATTTGTCAAAGAAGCTGAGAGCTGTGAAGTTTACCGTGTTGTAAAAATTGCTCCTATTAGGGATAAAGAAATTTTAATGCATATGCAGAATGAATTTCATACTTTGCCTTTTGCAAAGCGCTGGCTTGTAGAAAAATTCGGCGTTGCCAGGACTGCCAATGCCATAAAGGAAGCTGTTTCCCGTGGGATATTGTACGGACATAACACATTGCGGGAAGTTTCTGGGGCTAAAGTTGCACAGGCAGAGCATACAATTCTGGTAGCTGATAAAATTACCGTTCTAACAAAGTGATATGCTTAATTAATCAGCCACAATTAATACTCTTCTTCGAAGACTTCTTCTTCCTCTGAGCCCTCTTCCCCTTCTTCGCCTTCTTCTTCTCCCTCTTCTTCTCCCTCTTCGTCAGCAGGCTCTTCTTCGTCGTCTTCAAATTGAAGCTTTTTCATGTCTCCGCCTAGCACCAACAAGTATTTAAGTTTTTGTATTTTGCAGCAACTCTGCAAAATTAGCTCATATATGAAGGCACGATAGCAGTCTCGCCCCGCTTTGCAGCATCCAGGTTTGATACATATTTTTCAATCTCTCTCTTTGAGAGAGATGGCTTTACTTTCTGCAAGGCAGCATCAAAGTGCTCTTTTTTAACTAATTTAGATTTAATGTCTTCTCTCAATGCCAGCATTGCAGCTTCCCTGCATACTGCTTCTATGTCTGCACCAGAATAGCTTTCTGTTTGCTTTGCCAAGACTGGAGCAGTTATGCCTTTTTCAACAGGCATGTTCTTCAAATGAACTTTAAATATTTCTTCTCTTGTTTTTTCGGATGGTGGTGGCACTAACAGGAAGCGGTCAAATCTTCCTGGTCTTAGTAATGAAGAGTCTAAAAGTTCTGGCCTGTTTGTAGCAGCAAGAACAACAACATCTGCCATTTCCTCAAGGCCGTCCATCTCCGTCAAAATCTGGTCTACAACTCTTTCAGTAACTTTATTGTCAGATGCCATCCCCCGTTTGGATGCTATTGAATCTATCTCGTCAAAAAATACTATGCAAGGTGATACTTGCCTGGCTTTCTTGAAAATTTCTCTTACAGCCTTTTCAGATTCACCAACCCATTTAGAGATTACTTCCGGGCCTTTTATACAGATGAAATTAGCTTGAGATTCTGCAGCTACTGCTTTTGCAATTAGTGTTTTACCGCAGCCAGATGGCCCATACAATAAAATTCCGCGTGGAGGCCTGATGCCCATTCGCTTGAATGCTTCGGGATTTTTCAAAGGCCATTCAACTGCTTCCTTGATTTCCTGTTTTGCATCTTCTAATCCGCCTATGTCTTCCCATTTGACTTTGGGGGTTTCAATTAGGACTTCGCGCATTGCAGAAGGCCTAACCATCTTGAGAGCTTCCTTGAAATCTGCCTTTGTTACCCTTAATTTTTCTAGAATCTCTTGTGGAACACGCTCGCTTTCTTTTAAATTTAAATTGAATTGGGGTAGAATTCTCCGCAAAGCAGCCATTGCAGCCTCTTTGCAAAGACCTTCCACATCTGCACCTACAAAACCATGAGTTACATCTGACAAATCTTTCAGTTCAACATCTTTTGTAATAGGCATATTTCTCGTATGAATTTTTAGAATATCCAGCCTGCCTGCTTTATTCGGCACGCCGATTTCAATTTCCCTGTCGAATCTCCCGCCACGTCTTAATGCAGGATCTAAGGCATCTGGCCGATTAGTAGCTGCTATAACAATAACTCTGCCTCTTGATTTCAGGCCGTCCATTAGAGATAGCAACTGCGCAACAACCCTTCTTTCTACTTCACCATAGCTTTCTTCTCTTTTTGGTGCTATGGCATCAATTTCATCAATGAAAATAATACTTGGAGATGATTTTTCTGCTTCAGCAAAAAGTTCTCTCAGCTTTTTTTCAGCTTCTCCAACAAACTTATTCATAATTTCCGGACCTGCAATTGAAATAAAATTTGCATTTGTCTCTGTGGCAACTGCTTTTGCAATCAGTGTCTTCCCGGTTCCGGGGGCTCCATATAACAAAACACCTTTAGGTGGCTGGATTCCGAGAGTTTCAAATAATTCAGGGTGTTTTAATGGCAATTCAATCATTTCTCTGACTTTTCTCAGCTCTTCCTGCAGGCCGCCAATATCTTCATAAGTAACTTCTGGGAATTTTTCGTCTTTCAATTCAACAGCTTCCGGCAGAACTTCAACTTCTGTGTCCTCTGTTATCAAAACTGTTTCTTTTGGGCTAGTGCTTACAACGAGATATTTTTGGTCACCAAGCCCAAAACCGATGTTGAATTCATCATCCATTAATCTAAAAACATCATCAAAGAAAGGGTTTCCAGTTAATGTTACGCGCCTTCTTTTTGTCCCGCCCAGGGAAATTATATCTCCTTTTATAACAGCACGACCCAAAAGTGCTCTTTTGAAAGCATCTGTGCTTCCCATAATCTGGATTGCAACTCCTTTTTGCGCAGGGGCTATTGCAACGGTTGTAGCTGGCTTGACATCAACTGCTCGTATTGTAGCATATTCGCCAATAGAAGTTCCTGTATTTTTTCTAGTTAAGCCGTCCATTCTTATAATTGCAAGGCCAATATCTGAAGGAAATGCCCTGCCTGCAATTGCAACAGTCTTTCTGCTTCCTTCCAATTCAACAATAGAGCCCTGCTGTATCCCGAGCTCTTTCATAATCTGGGAATCAATCCTGACAATTCCCTTGTTAACATCATCTTGCTGTGCTTCAGCAACTTTTAGCTTTACTTCTCTTTTAGCAATGCGTTTAGAACCTGGCAACTCCATGTCAATTAAACAAAAGAACAAAGATTTTAATAACCTGCCGAGTGGAAGCCAGCTTCCACTTAAATTATCTATTGGTATGCTTGTAAATGGCTATATATTTATAAATCTGCAAGAATTAGAAATATCATGCGAGGCACTTTGATTATCATAGCTTTATTCGCAATAATAGTATTTTTGCCAATTCAAAGTTATGCAACAGATATAAGCGACTGTGTGAATCTTCCCACTGGAAACACAACATATTTTCTGACTACTAATATAATTGATTCTGCAAATAGTACTTGCATGAGCGTTAATGCAAATGACATTACGCTTGACTGCCAGGGAAATACTATAGACGGCGTCCTAGCAACTAATACCTGGGCAATTTATGCAGCGAATAAGAAAAACATAACAATACAAAATTGCTATCTTACTAATTGGTACGAGGCCATTCTTTTGCGGGATGGCTATGCTTACAATTTTACAATAATCAATAATTCAATTGTGAATAACAAGCAGATGGGCCTCGAAAGCTGGACAATTAACGACAGCACCATATCGTTCAATAATATTTCTTATAACAATTATTCTGCTCTGAGTTTGCTGTCTGTTTTTTTTGTTGGGGGGAATGTTACCATCGCAAACAACACCTTGTGCAATAACCCGCGGGGTGTCGATGCGCAGTCAATATTCAGAAGTACAATAGCAAACAATACTATTTGTTCTAGTGCAATAGATGGAGTGTACTTAACAACCGGAGGCAATAACACTATTAACAGCAACAATATTACATCAAACAGATTTGCTGGCATTTATATAAATTGGGATGAAAGTTATGATAATGTAACAAACAATACTTTTACAAATAATAGCAAATATGCTGTTTATTCTGGGGGAGGATCAAGGGACGTTATATCTGGGAATACTATTTGGAATGAATCAAATGGAATATATCTTAGCTCTACACGCAATACAATTTCATATAACGACATAAGCCATACTGGCACTGCTATCAGGATAACTGGCAATCTGAACAATATCACTTACAATAACTTATCTAGTAATAATATAGGAACAAGGCTTTTCAAAGATGATGGGTCTTGGGGCGAAGTAAGCAATAACACAATAGTAAATAATAGCTACACTTTAAACACTTTGGCCCTATACGCTTTCCCGCAATATAATTTGATAGAAAATAATACATTTACTAGCAATGTTCAAGGCATAGTGATTATTACTTCAGGTAATACTTATAATTATAATACTCTGAACAACAACTCTTTCTGGAAAAATGGCAATGATGTGGTTGATTATACTGCGTGGCACTGCAATACTAAATTCGATAATAACACATTTTACCTTCCGGACAATGTAACTTTTTTGAATCCAAACCTTCCAACTACTGGAACAGTAAACACTTTGTTTGAATTTGACTTTAGTGTTGGCTGGCCAAATGGAACCTTATCTGATTATACATTGAATTCGATTGATCTTTACCCCTCAATACCATTTGAATATTCAAGCAGCAGCGGAAGCTTAGTTGGCAATTTTACACCTGTTGACAGCGGCATAAACTCACTATACCTTGACTTTACCATGGGAACTAACAACATAACTGCGTATTACCCGTTCATGATAAACGGAAGTGCACAAGAAACAGTGACATATTACTTAAGAAACGTTGACCCTGCACATGGCCAGCCAGCAGGCTTAGACCCCAGCAATTCCTTAGTTGGCAAATCTCTTCTTCTTAGTGCGCCTACGTCGGAAGAAACACCACTTCAAAATAATACGCAGATATTTTCTGTAGATGAAAGCCCGACTGTAATAAACAATGTTCGCATAACGCAAATTAATAGTTCAATATTATACGTTGCTGCTGGCACGCCAAACATAGGATTCCAGAAAATAGTCAGCCCAGACAATTCTACAGATGTTAATACAAGCCTCCCAGCAGTGGTGGATTACACGCTAAACACAACTTTGTCTTCTAATCTCAACTGGACTTTAGCCAGCCCTGAAGAATGGTGGAGACTAGGAGGAAAGTTATTTGGTAGCAGCGCAACATGGAAAACAAACAATACAAATATGCCAACTGTTACTTTTACTTATGAGTATGCGGTTTTTGCTCCAAAAGTGCTTGAAATTACACCAGGCGCAAAAGTAATTTCCTCAGCTGCAAATTCATCATCATACGCCGCTATGGCTATTGAGGGTGATTCGCCTGCAAACATAACAGTCCAAATGCCTTCTTCATCAAATTATACTATTTACTATGATGATGCAACCTGCTCAAGCCCTGATTGCAATGCAATACAAACTGATAACAACATAACGTTAAGCTTGGCCCTTGGCTCTGTGCACACTATTGAATTCATAATACCCCCTGCAGCACCAGAAGAAGCGGGGCCTGCATCTGGAAATAAAGAGCCAATAGGCATTGAAACTCTTGGGGTTCCTGAAATTGTGCAAACTCCGACTGCTGAGAATGTTGTAAGTTCTGCATTGCCGCAAGAAGAAACAAAAGCTCCAACAGAAAGCAGCAGCATTAAAAATTGGCGAGATATGCAAATTATTTTCTTGCTAATTGCTGCGTTTGCGATTTGCTTGTTCTTGGGACATAAACGTAGGAAACGCTAAAATAAAATCTTCCTTTCCCCTTTACTTCTTTAATTTTGCCCTGATTTGCACAGTTGCCAGCATTTCAGGCGCTCTTTCCTGGGCATATTCAAAAGCCAGCTGTTCAAAGCCCATGTCCAGAAGTTCCTGCACTAATTTGCGGGCTGCAATTTCGTCTGATTCTATTCTCTTTACGCGCATATATTCCGCTTTCTTTGCCTTTACCTCTGGTTTCTTGTTGTACCGGTGCATGTACTGCTTTTTTCGCGGTGCGCTGACCATATAAGTTAAATAATTGACGTTCACTTTTTAAGCTTATGGACAAAGTGGGCACAGGAGCAAAAGTTCTTGACTCTTTGTTAGATGGAGGCCTGGAAAGAGGTATTATAACGACACTTTTTGGCTCTGCTGGAAGCGGAAAATCAAATGTTGCAATGCTTTCTGCCCTTTCAGTTGCAGAACGGGGAAGGAAAGTTGTTTTCATAGATACTGAAAAAAGCTTGTCTGCAGAAAGAATCAAGCAATTAAGGCCACAAGGCTACAAGCAGATAATCAAAAATATGATTATTCTGGAGCCAACTAATTTTGAAGAGCAAAAAGGCTTCTTTTCTGATTTGAGAGAAATAATGGCTGTAGAAAAGCCAGAATTGATTGTTGTAGATTCCATTGTAATGCTCTATAGGCTGCAATTAGGTTCTGAAGAAGAAATTCAGGTAACAAACAAGGAAATGGCGCACCAGCTGGCAACTCTTTCTGAAATCGCGAGGAAAAGAAACATACCTGTTCTTGTAACAAACCAGGTTTATGCGGATTTTGACTCTAAAAATGTGAAAATGGTTGGCGGTGATTTGCTGAAATACTGGAGCAAATGCATAATCAAGCTCGAGGCTGTTGATGGCTTTAGAAAAGCCAGCATCTGGAAACACAGAAGTTTGCCGGAAGGAAAAGAAGTTTATTTCGACATCAAGGATTCTGGCCTGAATGAAGTCCCAAAGCCTAAGAAAAGGTTTAGTCTGTTTTAGTTAAAGTTTTAACAGATGCGGGCATTATTTCAATCTTGCAATCGGGATTTGGGCAGAGCTTCCAGGGCTTGCGGCCTTTCTTTATTATTTGTATGAATGGTGTGCCACAAGTATGTTTTTCCTGCAGGATTTTCAGCAGGCCTTGCTGCGGGAGAGGCCAGGCAGTCTTGCAGTCAGGATATTTTGAACAAGCAAGGAACCGCTTGCCTGATTTCTTGGAAACAATTACTTTAAAGTCGCCCTTGCCGCATTTCGGGCAGGGCATTAAGACAGATTCTTCTCTTCTTCCTGCAATAACTGCAACACCTAATTCCTTGCCGATTTCAGCCCTATGCAGATTGAAAATATTAAGAATTTTTGCAAGAACTTTTTGGGCTTTTGTATAAACTTCGTCTGGAGTTTCCTTTCTTTCCCTAATACGCTCCATGTCATCTTCGAAATCTCTCGTTAATTGCTCAGAAAGAATGTCTGGCGCATATTTCTCAAATGTTTTCACAATTTCAAGCCCTAATTTTGTTACTTCAATCGATGTTCCTTTAATGTAACCTCTTTGCTGCAAGGTATCTATGATATTTGCCCGCGTTGATTTCGTGCCTAGTACCCTTTTTTCCAGTTCTCGTATTATAGAGGCAGAGGTATATCTTGCGGGTGGCTTTGTTTTTTTGCTGTAGAATTGTGTTTTTTCCTGCAAAATTTCATTTGTTCTCAATGCAGGCAACTCGCCTTCAACTTTTGGAGAGTAGCTTCCATAAAATTCCCGCCAGCCTTTTTCTATAATTCTGTTTCCAGTGTAATTGAAAAATTCCTTTTCAACATCAAAGCTGACTTTTGTAACTTCTTTTGCTGCAGGCTCTGCAAATACTGCAAAGAACCTTTTTACAATTAAATCATAAACCTGTCTTTGTTTTGGATCCAGTATTTTTGGAAATTCGCCAGTTGGGTAAATAGCGGGATGTGCCGGATCTGATTTTGCACCTTCTCTTGGCTTTAATCTTGATTTTACAAGGATTTTTTCTGCAAAAGTTTTGTAATTTGTTTGCTTTCCTAAACTCATTAGAATTTTTTTGTAATTTATTGTTACTGGCAATTTCTGGGATGAAGTTCTAGGGTATGATATCAGCGCCATAGTATACAAATCCTGCGCTATTTGCTGCGCATACTTTGGAGATATCCTGAAACAGCGCCAGGCTTCCATTTGCAGGCTTGTTAAGTCAAAAGGAACCGGCGGGAGAACTTCCTCTTCTGTTGTTTTGATTTCAGCTACCCTAGCTGGCTTGTCTTTGATTTTATCAAATATTCTTTTGGCTTCTCTTTCATCAATAAAATCGCCTTTAGTATAGAAAGCTTCAACTTCTGGATTTGTTTTTGTTTTTATAGAAAGTTGCCAGTATGGTTTTGATATGAAATTTTGGATTTCAATCTCCCTTTTTGCCAAAAATGCGAGAGCAGGACCCTGAACCCTTCCAATTGACAATGTTTTCCTGAATGTTACTTCCATCAGGGCAGCCATTGCTGCGTGGCTCAGATTTATGCCCCAAATCCAGTCCAAATAATGCCTTGCTTCGCCTGCTTCTGCCTGCCCCCAATCTAAAGTTGGCAGGATTTCATCATATGCCCGCCTCAGGTCAGTTGCTGTTAATGTGGAAAACTTCATCCGCATTGCATCTTGTCTATGGCAGAGATATCGTAGGACATTCAAACCGATTAGCTCTCCTTCAATATCATAATCTGTTGCAACTATGAATTTGCCTGCATCGTTTGCTAATTTTTCTATCGCATCTGCGTAAGGTTTTGAAAAAGCTGCTTGCTTGTTAGTTTTCCAAAGTGGCTTCCATTCCAAATCAAAAATTGGATATTTTTTCTTTTCTTTTGCTGCCAATCCAAAAAGATGGCCAACTGCAGACACAATAACGAGGGTATCGCCGTTAGACTGTGTCTGAAAATAGCTGATTTTGCCTGCTCTTTTTACTTCGGTCTTGCCCAAAGCATAAGCTATCTTCTGCGCTGCTGCAGGCTTTTCTGCTATTATCAGAGTGTAACTCATAGCTTTATTCAGGAAAGGTAGGTTAAAAAATCTATATCTCGATTATCTTTCCACTTTTTCCTACTGAAATTATTCTTGTTGGGCCTACATTTTCTTCCAGGCCTTCCGCTTCGTGTATGTGGCTTGAAAGCAAAAGGTCTGGCTTGAAGCTGTCTAGGGCCCACTTTATGCCCTTGCTGCCTCTAAAACCGCTCATCCTTGCTATCAAAGTTTCATCTGGATGCATGTGTGTTATCATTATTTTCTTCTTTGCGTCCCTGATTCTGTTGAAGCCCTCTTTCAAAACATCATAAATTTCATCTTCTGGCAGCTGAAATAAGCCGACATCTGCTGAACCGCAGCCAAATATACCAATATCGCCAAATTGCACGCCATAGCCGTGCAGGCCGATTGCATTATATTTGTATTTCATAAAATCAACAATGTCTGGAGATTCGTGGTTTCCGGGCAATAAGGCCAGTTTGAGGCCTTTGTCCTTGAAAATTTTAAGCAAACCAGGCGTATGGATGCCTGCAAATGTAAAATCCCCATTCAACACAACAAGGTCCACCTTTTCTTTCTCTGCTTTTTCTGCAAGTTTCTTGGCCTGCCCTAAATCGCCGTGCAAGTCTCCTATTGTGAGGATTTTCATATTATATGCTCCAGTAAACAGTTTATAAACCTATTTCTTGATTCTGATTTCCTTAAAGCCTGTGTACGGCCAAAGCACTTTTGGAATCTTTATTGAGCCATCTTTCTGCTGGAAATTTTCAATTATGCAGGCCATTGCCCGCTCTGTTGCGATTGCAGTATTGTTTAAAGTGTAAACAAATTTTGTTTGCTTATCCTTGTATTTGATATTTGAACGCCTTGCCTGGTAATCTGTGCAATTGCTACAGGAGCCAAGCTCGCGATATTTATTTTCAGACGGGAACCAGCCTTCTAAATCAACTGTCTTTGTTGGAACACGGCCCATATCCTCGCTCGACAAAATTATAAGCCTGTGCGGTATTTCCAATGAAGCAAATATGCCATCAAGATTTTTTAGCAACAAATCAAATTCGGTATGGGCTTGTTCAGGTTTGCAAAATACAAACTGCTCTATTTTTTCAAACTGATGAACCCTGAAAATTCCTTTTAAATCCTTGCTTGCCGTGCCTGCTTCTTTCCTGAAGCAGGAGCTTATGCCTGCAAATCTCAGCGGCAATTTCTCGCCAGGCAGAACTTCACCTTTATGATAAGCGTTTATTGCGTGTTCTGCAGTTCCTATCAAATACAAGTCTTCATCTTGTATTTTGTATATCATCTCTTCAAATGCGGAAAGGGTGATTGCACCTTCAAGGGCATTCCTGCGTAACATAAAAGGCGGCTGTATCAATGTAAAGCCCTTGCTTTTTAAAAAATCCAATGCGAAATTTATTATTGCAAAGTTTAGTTTTACCAAATCATTTTTCAGATAATAAAATCTCGCGCCCGCAACTTTTGCCGCGCGTTCAATATCTATTAAGTCCAGATTTTTGCCTATTTCATCATGGCTTTTTACTTCAAACTTGAATTTTGGTATCTTGCCGTAAGTTTTAATCACTTTATTTTTCGTTACATCGCCAACCGGAACTGATTTGTCAACTATGTTTGGAATTTCCATCAGGACTTTGTCGCGCATCATTTTTGCGGATTGCGCCTGCCCATCAATTTTCCTAAGTTCTCCAACAAGTTTCTGGGTCTTTTTTATCTCTTGGAAAATTGGCTTGCCTGCTTTTTTCAGCTTGTTGATGTTTTCTGAAACTTTGTTCCTTGTATGTTTTAACTTTTCTACTGTTTGTAGATGGTCGCGCCACTCTTCATCTAATCTAATAACTTCATCAACAAGTTCTTTGGGAAGCCCGCGCTTCTTTTGCGAGTCCTTGATAACATCAAGGTTTGTCCTGAATAATTCAATGTCAAGCATAAGATTCTAAATCAAAGGCGATTTTTAAACTCTATGTTGGATGTTTTGAGGATAAAAAGTTTAAAATAGGAGGAAATAAGATTAACATAACATGATACTTGCGGAAAATCTTGATTTGCTGGCACTCATCCTATTTCTAGGTGGGTGGATTATGCTAGTTGCAAGAGATATTCGCGAGCGCACAAATCGCGCGGACCCTTTGGCGGTATTTTTGTTTATGATGGGCTCAATAGTCCTCTGTATACTTCAATTTTCTAAAAGCAAGATAATATTCATAATAATTGGTTTAATCATAGCAACTTTATCAATTTTAAATTGGTTTTATGTGCCGCATAGAATTACCAAACTGGAGAAGGAAATAACAAGCATTAGAAAACGACCTAAAAAGAAATAGTCACCGCAGCAATTTTTTCCCCAGGAATACTGACGGAAAAATATCTTCAAATTTTTTAACAGAAATAATCTTGATTTTTGTTTTGCCATTGGGCAGTACAACATCTGCAAGATTTGCCTCGGGGAGTATGACTTGCTTCAAGCCAGCTTCTATTGCGGCTTCAACTTTTTGCGTTATCCCGCCAACTGGCAATATTTCGCCTCTTACAGACAAGCTGCCTGTGATTGCAGTATCCTGCCTTACTGGAATTTTCTTTAGCGCAGAGAGAACTGCAATTGCAACTGCTGCAGATGCTGAATCGCCTTCGACTCCCTCATCTGCTGTCTGCAGAAATTGAACATAAGTTTCATATTTTTTAATGTCGTGGCCAAATCTTTTCTTGATTATTGCTGAAACATTTGTAATGGCTTCTTTTGCAATCTGGCCAAGCTTGCCAGTTGCCACAAATCTTTTCCTGTCTGATTTATTGCTCGAAGTTGTAACTTCTGCTTCTATTGGCAATACAGTGCCTGTACTTGCTGTTGCTGTTCCTATTACCGCAAGGCCGTTAACTCGCCCAATCGCGGCACCTTCTGTCTTTATTACTTCGTACTCCTTTCTTTTCTCCAAATATTTGTCTGCAATTTGCTGTTCTAAAGTCCTTGCCAGCTTTTTGGCTTTCAAAACATGATTTGCTTCAACAATTTTTGCATTTTCTTCCATCGCCAAGTCTCCTGCAGCACGCACTAAACCCCCTAAATCTCTTAGAATTAATGTGAGCTTGCCCTTGCTGCCTGCCCTTCTTCTTGCTTCTTTGATTATTTCTTCAACAGCTTCTTTGGAAAAATGCGGAATCTTTCCATCTTTGGTAACTTCCTGCGCCACAAAGCGGGCAAAGGCGGCTCTATTTTCAGGCGTGTCTGGTATAGTATCATTCATATAAACTTCGTAGCCATAACCGCGAATTCTGCTTCTCAATGCAGGATGCATCTTTTGCACTGTTTCTGTATTTCCCGCAGCAACCAAAATAAAATCGCATGGAACTGGATGTGTCCTGACCATCGCGCCTGAAGATCTTTCAGACTGGCCAGTTATTTGATATTTTTTCTCCTGCAAAGCTGTAAGAAGTTCCTGCTGGGAATGTGCATCAAGCGTTGCAACTTCATCTATAAATAAAACACCGTCATTAGCTCGGTGTATCGCGCCTGCCTGCACTCTCAAATGCGCGGGGGTTCCTAATCCTCCGCTCTGAAGGGGATCGTGCAAGACATCACCTAATAAAGCACCTGCGTGCGCTCCGGTGGCATCTACAAAAGGAGCTTTCTGCAATGATGAATTGTCAACTAAGATTTTTGGATCTGTGAGTTTTGTGCTTTTGCGGCTGCCCATTCCAATCATTACAGCAATTACGCCGACAAACATCATACCTGCAACCAAAGATGCCGCAGCCATGATATCCCCATAAGCAGAGCGAATCCACCAGGGAATCATCAATGCAAAAATTGCTATCCCAAAAAATAATAATTGCTGGTTCCTGCTCCAGTTAGAAAAAGCCAGCTTGGCTTTTTCAGTTATCGCAATGCCCTGGCCAGCCTGGACAGTTTTAATTAGTGGCTGGCTGTCATCTAATTGATTTGGGTAAGCTAAAACATCTGTGAGCTTTGATTTCTGCAAAAGTTCTGCAAGGGCCTGGCCCAGCATAGATTTTCCAGTTCCAGGCAAGCCGATTAAAACAACATGCCTTCTTTGCAGGGCTGCTTTTCGGACTATGTCAACTGCGTGATTCTGTCCGATTATCTGACCAACAATTGACTTAGGTACTTCTAGCTCTGATGTAGTTCTAAATGCAAATTCTGCCATCTAAGATTAAGCTGCGGGGGCTTCTTCTGCGTATGATGGTGCTGCGTTTCTCGAGACCAGCATTACATCCCCGATTGCTTTGACCATCAAGTGCGGGACGATAACGCCCTTTGCGCCTGCCAGAGCCTTGCTCAAGAATGATTCTCTTGATGCGCGGACTTTCCAGCTTTCGATTTTGTTGTTCTTTATCAGTGCCTCTTCAATTTCACCGAAGTAAAGGCCGTCATCTGTGTACACCCTAAGTGCAGTAGTCTCGGAAATTTTTCTCATTTTTAGCATTTTTTTCTCCTTAGAGACTGTTAAGTCTCCACATATAGCATGTGCTGTTATTTCTAGAGAGTGTAAAGGATATAAAACTTCCGACATGGCAAAGAATTATAAGTAATCATACTGTAAATAAAACATGGCCGTTAGCAATACTGAATTGCGAGATACTATTGCAATTATAATTGCCCTGGCATTTGGCTTTGCATATAAATTTACAGGGCCGGCAACATTAAGCAATTGGTCTGGAAACTTTATTCTAACACTGATACTAGTTGCGATATCTGTTTTAATTCATGATTTCGTGCATAAATTAGTTGCGAGGAAATTTTTAGCTGACGTCAAGTCAAAGATTTGGCTGTCTGGAATAATAGTTATGCTGATTTTGTTGGTAATTTCCAAAGGCTGGCTTGTTTTTGCTGCCATTTGGGCAGTTTCTATAATACCTTTGAGATTACTGAGACCTAACAGAACCTGGCCTCATTTAGGCCCAAAGGAAAGGTCAATTATTGCGGTTTCTGGCTCGCTTTCTAATCTGGCATTGGCAGTGTTTGCAAAAGTCTTAGTTCCTGTTTTTGGCTCGATCGCAACAAAATTAATGACAATTAATCTGACAATTGCCTTGTTTAATTTAGTCCCTTTCTTCACACTGCTGCCAATCATAGCCCTGCAAAGGAGAAGTGAGAAACCATTGGAAACTCCTTACGTTGAAGGTGAGTTTGTATTTTTTGGCTCCAGAACTTTATGGGTATTTCTTTTTGTTTTTACAATAGCGCTTGCAGTCAGCCTTTTGTACTTAAGTGCGCTTGTTAGCGTGCTATTGGCTTTATTTTTGGCTTTCCTGCTTTTTGTGGCTTGGCATTATTTCTTTGAATCAGAGTATTTGCCGGAAATGAAAATGTCTGGGCCAAGCTACCGGCATTACAAGTAATATTATATTCCTTTCTAACTATCTCTACACATGCAATTTGATAAGGAAAAATTAAATCTCAGGCTTTACCAGCAAACAATCCTGAATTCTGCTGCTAAAAGCAGTACTTTAGTTGTCCTGCCAACAGGATTGGGAAAAACACACATTGCAATTGCACTCTCTTCAATTAAAGTTAATAGCGGCAAGGTTTTGATTTTAGCTCCAACCTTGCCATTAGTAAACCAGCACAAAAATACTTTTGCACAGTTCTTCTCTCCTATTGATGAAATTGCTGTTTTATCTGGAAAGGTCAAGGCAAAGGAGCGTATTGATATCTGGAACAAGAGCAAAATAATACTTGCAACTCCCCAGACAATAAGATTTGATGTGATTTCTGGCAGAATATCTTTGGCTGATGTTTCATTGATTGTTTTTGATGAAGCCCATCGCACTGTCGGGGATTATGCTTATGTTTTTGTTGCCAAAGCATACATAAAACAAGCAACAAAGCCGCACATTCTTGCACTGACTGCTTCTCCCGGAACTCAAGAAGCAATAAATGAAGTTTGCAAAAACTTGTTTATAGAAAAAGTTGAGGCGCGCAACAGGGAAAGCCCTGATGTCGCGCAATATGTGAAAACAATCAGAACAAGATATTCTTTAGTGGACTTGCCGCCTGCCCTGCTTGAAATCAAAAGAAGATTGGAGCTGGCAATAGATGCCCGGCTTGTTGAATTAAGAAAAACTGGTGTTTTTCTTGCAGACACTAACAGGCTTACAAAAAAAGCCCTTTTGGCTTTGAATCAAACACTAAGACAGCAATTTATGCAGGATAGAAGAGCTGGCTATGCACTTTCTCTCTGCAATGTTCTGATAAAACTGCAGCACGCCCATTCTCTTTTGACTACCGAAACTTTGCATGCTTTGCAAAAATATTTTGAAGGCCTCTGGGCAAAATCAAGGCAAAGGAAAACAAGGTCCTTGCAAAGCATTGTAAATGATTTTCATGTTAAGGCCGCGTATATGTTGACAATAAAGGCAATTGAAAGTGGTTTAGAACATCCAAAAATTGATGCGCTTAAAGAAGCTGTTAAGTCCCAATTAGACAATAAAGTAAATTCTAAGATTTTGGTTTTTACAGAATTTAGGGATAATATTCCAACTATAACTGACAGCTTGATTGAGATTAATAACTTAGAGGTCCACAAATTCATAGGGCAGTCTTCCAAGTCAGGAATTGGAATGTCCCAGAAAATCCAGGGAGAAGTTCTGCAAAGATTCAGGGATGGAGATTTGAATTGCCTGGTATGCACATCTGTAGGAGAAGAAGGCCTGGACATTCCTGATGTAGACCTTGTTGTTTTTTACTCGCCGCTTCCATCTGTAATCCGGACTGTTCAAAGGCGCGGGAGAACGGGAAGAACAGCAATTGGAATAGTGTTAATGCTTGCTGCCAAAGGTACGCGAGATGAAGCCTATTACTGGGCTTCCAAAAAAAGAGAGGAATTGCTGAATTCTGCCATAAAAGATTTGCAGCAAAATATAAAGCAGGAATCTTTGGAGAATTACCCTATTAAAACGGAACAGGAAGTAATTATTTTTGTAGATAGCAGGGAATCCAACCTTGCTGATTTGTTGCATAACAAAGGCGCGAAAGTCAACTTGGGCGCCTTAAAAACTGGAGATTTTATCTTGTCTGAAGATGTTGGATGCGAAAGGAAGGAAATTTCTGATTTTGTAAGCTCCTTGCTGGATGGAAGGTTATTTGACCAGGCAAAAAGAATGAAGGAAACTTTTACAAAACCATTTTTTATTTTGGAAGGTGATTTTAATCTGTTTTTTTCAGTGAGAAATGTCCAGCCTTCAGCATTATTTGGGAGCCTTGCTGCTCTTGTGATAGACTGGGGCATCCCTATTTTGTTTACAAAGAACAAAAATGAAACTGCTGAGCTGCTTTTAACAGTTGCGAAGAGGGAGCAGATTGAAAAGAAAAAATCTATTTCTGCGAGAGGAAGCCACAAGCCGCAAACTATTACAGACTCACAGCAGTTTTTCATTGAAGGCCTGCCGCAAATCGGCCCTGAAGCTGCCAAGTCCCTGCTAAAACATTTCGGCAGCCCCAAAGATATCGCAAATGCATCAATTGATGAGTTAATGAAAGTTGAAGGCATCGGCGATAAAAGGGCAGAACTGATTAGAAAAATCTTAGATACGATTTACAAAGAATAATTTTATTACTTAAACCTGAATATCTTTGCAGTTCCTGTTTTTAGATTAATTATTGGCACGCTGCCAGGATCTGGGTTATGGCCCATCTTTTGCTGGAAGCTTGTTGTTGACTGCCAACAGCTTCCGCTTGCTATCAAAACACCTTTGTAGCGGCCGATTTTAGATTTATGAATATGTCCTGACACAACAACATCAGGAATATGTTTTATCAGAAGATGGTCTTCATTTGAAGGCAATGCTAAAGTTGCACTATATGTTGGCGATAAGTGTCTTTGCTTCAGCAAGAATTCCCAAACTTTGTCTGCAGCATTATAGCCGCCAGCAAGCCTCAAATTTTCAACAGTATCAATGAAAAAGTCAAAGGAATCGCCGTGGTATACTAAAAATTCCACGCCTGGGCAACTTTCACTTTTATGCAGCCTGACATAGCAGGGATTAGGAACCATAATTACATTTGGCAAATTATACAGCGCTGGCGCCAAATCTTTGTAAAGCGGCGGTTGGGGCTCGCATTTTCTTAAAGCATCATGGTTTCCAGGGGCGATTATAATGGCTCTGTCGCTTGGAATTTGTGATAAAGCCTCTGCTGCAGCTTCATATTGCTTATAAATATCTTTTATAGCAAGCTCTTTTTCCTGCGTTGGATAAACGCCAACCCCATCAACAATATCGCCGCAAATAATAATATATTTGGTTTTTTTGCCAAATTCTTTTTGCTTTTCGGTGCCATATTCGCCGCGAAGCCACTTAACAAATTTGGCAAATTCTTTTGCCAGAAATAATTTTGAGCCAACGTGCAGGTCAGGAAGGCAGGCAACATAAACTTCATCTGGTGTTGTGGCAATTTTTTTGTAAGGAATATCCGGCCATACAATATCATCAACAAAGAAAATGTTCTTGCCAACTGAGCCCTTAAAACCTAACACTGCATCAGGCGTTATGAACTTTGCCTTGTCCGAAATTTCTTTGTTTTTAGTAGATATTATTGCGGCAATTTGGCCAGTTAAATCTTCCAGCTGCAATTTTAAAGTTCCTGTCGGCAGTTTTTTAATTTCAAGAATGGCTGCAACAATTGAAGCTTTTTCGCCCTGCTGCAGTCTTGAAATTGAAGCCGCCGCAGACAGCTCAGGCCTGCCGCTTAAAATATCTTTGAAAAAACCATATCTATTTCTAAAATAACTGACAAAATCCCTAACTTCATATTTTTTGGGCAGAATTTCTATCGGATTTATGATTTCTACCGAAGTTGAAATTAAATTTTTAGCTTCTGGCTTGCTTGCGAATGCTGGATTTTCTAAAATGTTTTTAATAGCGGTAGGAGTAGGCAGTTCTCCTGCTAAAATCAGCTTTTCAATGGCTTGGCTTCGGTCCATTTTAAAATAATTCTTCTTGTAATTTAGCTTTTATTTTTTCCAATAGTTCATTAGAGATTGCAACATAAACTTCCCTTGTTCTGCCATACCTGCCTTTGGAAATTACTTTTGCGGTTATCAGGCCTAGCATATCAAGCTCGCCTATCAAATCAGAAACTCTTCTTTGCGTCAAAGGGGCTTGGCCTGTTTGTATGCAAAGTTCCTTGTATTTTTCATAAATTTCCCCTGTTTCAATTTTTTTGCCATTCGTGATCTGCAGGATTGCCTGTAAAACGAGCTGGGATTGTTTTGGTTGTGTTCCAATAATATCCATTACTCTGTCTTTTTCGATTCTCTGCTCTGCTTTATCTATGTGCTCTGGCAGGACTTTTTCCGCGGACTCCCGCTCTGCAACTTCTCCAGCAACTCTTAACAAATCCAAAGCACGCCTTGCATCACCATGTTCTCTTGCAGCAAAAGCCGCGGCTTTTTCCAAAACACCTTCTGCTAATGCTCCTGGCCTGAAGGCAAGTAATGCGCGCTTTTCTAAAATATCTTTCAGCTCGACTGCATTGTATGGTGGGAAAATTGCCTCTTCTTCCCCTAATGATGATTTTACTCTTGGATCTATTTGTTCTATAAATCTAATATCGTTTGAAATTCCAACTATGGAAACTTGCGCCTGTTTAAGTTCTGGGTTTATTCTTGTTAAATTGTAAAGAATTTCGTCGCCTGCTTTCAATACAAGACGGTCAACCTCATCTAATGTTAAAATTACTATCTGCGGCTTTGAATCAATTGCTGTTAGAAACCTGTTGTAAACTTCATCTGTAGGAAGGCCTGTCGACGGAACTTCAACGCCAACCGCTCTCGCTAATTCAGTAACAATTCTGTATTCTGTATCTGCAATTTTTTTGAGTTTGCAGTTAATGTATATCGGCTTTAGGTTTGTATTTTTAGCTGCTGCAGCTTGCTCAAGTGTTTTCAAAACATACTGCACGCACATTGTTTTGCCGACACCAGGCTTTCCATAAACAAAAATATTAGATGGTTTTTCTCCCCTCAGCGCAGGCCCCAAGATTGATGCCAAGAGCTCTATCTGCTGTTGCCTGTGCGGTATTGTGTCTGGGATGTAATTTGTCTGTAGAACTTTTTTGTTTATGATTAATGGTTCTTTCTGCAAGAATTTTTCAAAAAAATCCATTAAACCTAATTGGCCTGCCATTTCCTCCAAAGGTCGCATGTGCAAGAGTCTTATTTAAACTTTTGTTCACTTGAAACTAAAATCCATGTGCAGTTTGGGTCTGTTTGCCGTCTGGCCCCTTACCTGCGCATAGAATTTGTCTATACTACTACTTTACTTTTGCGTTACCTTACTTTACTACTTACTTAACTTTAATATAATAATATATTACTATATAGAAACAGTAAACTTCCAAAGGAAGCACGGGGGTGTAAGGCTAATTAAAGCATTTTTAGAAGAAAAATTAAAAATAAAAGCTCGAATAGAAATCAAGGTGTCTGTGCCTTATTATTTACAAGCCTAGCGCTTCTTTGATTTTAGGGTCGCCTTTAGGCTTTGCCTGGTCAGATAGGCTATACATTATCCTTTCTGCAGATGGCCCCCAGCTAAAATCACCTTCAACTTTTTCAATCCCTATGATTTTGAAAACTCCCAAATCTTTGCCTTTTGTCAGATTGTAGTAAACAGAGCGAATATTGACTGGCCCGTAGGCTTTTTTATATTTTTGATATATGCCATATGCATGTGCCTGGCCCAGATGGAATAATAGTTCAACTATATTGTCCCTAATGGCAGAACCAACAGCTCGACCCCGTTTTTTAGCCTCAGTTTTCATAAATATCAGTGCAATATAGAAAGTCAGCCTTTTAAAAGTTTGTACTGTCTGAAATACAGATTATTCCAATATTTTGTAGAATGTTTTCTGTAGTTAAATAGTCCTTATTAAGAACTTTTCTGATTTTTAAAAATGTCCCGGCAGGAAACAGAGGTGCAAGAATATTTTTCAGGCCTGCTCAAAGAATTGCAGCGCGTTTATGACCTCGCACAGCAGGCCCGCAAGAAAGGTTTGGATCCTGAAAAATTTGTTGACATACCACTCGCGCATTCAGTAGCAGAAAAAGTTCAGGCGCTCGTCAGTTCTGTCGCTCCGCAATTAAAAGAATCAAAACTTTCAGAAGCAATAATAGAGCTTGAAAAAGAATATGGTGCCGGCGACTGGCGCGTCGCGTTAAAAATAGCAAGGGCAGTTGCAGAACAAAAATTCTGCAAGTTCAATGATTTAAGAGAAGCCCTGGAAGTAGGAATGCGAACTGGCCTGGCATATGCCACGCAAGGTAGTGTTAGCGCGCCCTTAGAAGGATTTGTTGAATTGAAATTCAAAAAGCGTCTTGACGGGAGAGATTACATAGCTATTTATTTTTCAGGTCCCATAAGAGCTGCAGGAGGTTCTGCTCAGGCCGTATCAATTTTAACTGCTGACTATTTACGCAAATGCTTTAACATTGCAGAATATGACATCACAAATGATGAAGTCAAGAGATATCAGGTGGAGATGGATGACTATCTTTCAAAAATTGCACATAGGCAATACAAGCCAACAGCAGAAGAAATCGCGCTTTTAGTTAAAAATATCAAAGTTGAAGTTACAGGCGACCCGACAGAACAGTATGAAGTTTCGCAATGCAAAAGACTACCCCGTGTTGAAACAGATAACATCCGGGGCGGGCTGGCTTTGGTTTTGACTGAAGGCCTTTCTCTTAAAGCAGAAAAACTCTGGAAGCAGCTGCAAAAATGGGCCAAAGATTTTAATTTGGAAGATTGGGTCTGGATCAAGGATTTTATTGCGTTAAAAACAAAATTACACTCTAAAGAATCTGCAGGAAAAGAGCTGGCGCCAATAGATTCCTATCTCACAGACATTGTAGCTGGCAGGCCGGTGCTAAGCTATCCATTGACAAAAGGTGGCTTTCGTTTAAGGTACGGAAGAACCAGGACGACAGGTCTGGCAGCAATGGCAGTAAATCCTACAACAATGGCAGTTCTCAATAATTATATCGCAATCGGCACCCAAGTTAAAACAGAGCGGCCAGGAAAGGCAACAGTCTTCACAGTCTGTGATTCAATAGAAGGGCCAATCGTAAAACTTAAAGATGGTTCTGTTGTAAAGCCGCAAAGCTTTGAAGAGGCAAGTTCCATAAAATCACAAATTGTTGAAATTTTATTTTTAGGTGATTTACTGATAAGCTGCGGGGACTGGTCTGAAACAGCCCAAAGACTGGCGCCAGCAGGTTATTGCGAAGAATGGTGGGCTTTGGAAGTTCCTACCATAACAAAACAACAAGCACCTAAATTACAAAATGCTATGGCCGCAGTGGAGTTTGCGCTCCAAACAAAAACCCCTCTGCACCCAAAGTATACTTATTTCTGGAAAGATATTACTGCAGAGCAGTTTTCAATTCTTTTTAATTATGTGCAGAAACTAGAAACAAATACATTGTTGATTGAACCTGCGGCAAAAAGAATTTTGGAATTAATAGGATGTACACATAAAGTTTCAGAAGGCAAGATTCTTTTATCTGAAGATGATGCCTATCTTTTGAAATTTCTATTGAAAAACAAGATAGATTACATTGGAAAAGATGGCTTGGAATGTGTAAATTCTATTTCTCCAATTAAAATCAAGGATAAGGCAGGCACATATATCGGAGCCAGGATGGGCAGACCTGAGAAAGCAAAATTAAGAGTGCTGAAAGGCTCCCCTGCTGCGCTGTTTCCAATAGGAAAAGAAGGAGGCAGGTTCAAGTCTGTAAATGAAGCAGTCAGCAAAAGAGAAGTTTTTACAGAAGCGCCGATACAACTATGCACAAAATGCAATAAAACAACAATCTATCCTATTTGCGAAATATGCGGCACAGAAACAGAAGACTGGCGCATCTGCAGACTTTGTAAAAAGAAAACCAAGAAACTGCAATGTCACACTAAAACAATAAGATATGAAAAAAGGAAAATAGACATTGAGCATTACGCAAAATCTGCCCTACAGTTATTGCAACTGCCGCAATTGCCACCTTTGGTGAAAGGAGTCAAGGGAACTTGGAATAAAGATAGAATTGTTGAAAATTTAGCAAAAGGAATACTGCGTGCAAAATATAGTTTAACTGTAAACAAAGATGGTACAATAAGATTTGATGGGACGCAACTTCCAATAACACATTTTCGGCCCTTTGAAATTGAAGCTTCAGTAGAAAAACTAAAACAATTAGGGTATCTTTATGATGCAGAAGGAAAAGAGCTTAACAGTGAAAATCAGGTTTTGGAATTAAAAACACAGGATATAATTTTGCCAAATTGCCCGAATTCTCCAGACCAAAGTTCGATAGAAGTTCTACTGAGAATTTGCAATTTTATTGATAATCTGCTGGAAAAATTTTACAACCAGCCAAGATTTTACAACGCAAAAACTAAAGATGATTTGATTGGCCAGCTGGTTATAGGCTTAGCACCACATACATCTTGCGGCATTACGTCAAGAATAATCGGCTTCTCGCAGGCGCAGGCTATTTATGCACACCCTTACTGGCACGCAGCAACGAGAAGAAACTGTGATGGTGATGAAGTCGCAGTCCTATTGGCAATGGATGCTTTTTTGAATTTCAGCAGGCAGTATCTGCCAGATAGGAGAGGTGGCAGAAGCATGGATGCGCCTTTAGTTTTAACGACAACAATAGATCCAAATGAAGTTGATACAGAAGCACACAATCTGGACGTAACATCAAGTTACCCTTTGGAATTTTACCAAGCAGCACAACAATATAGTTGGCCGTGGGAAATTAAAGTAGAACATGTTAAGGACAGATTAGGCAAGCCCGAACAAAATTTTAATCTGCTGTACACTCACGAAACTGCAGACATTAACAAGGGTGTTGTGTGCTCTGCCTATAAAACAATTCCAACAATGCTTGAGAAAATGGCAGGCCAGCTAGACCTTGCAGCAAAAATCCGCGCCGTAAACATTGAGGATGTCGCATCTCTTGTAATAGACAAGCACTTTTTGCGCGATATTAAAGGAAATCTGAGAAAATTTACAACACAGGAATTCAGGTGTGTTAGCTGCAATGCTAAATATAGAAGGCCGCCCTTGCAGGGTACATGCACTGCCTGCGGTGGCAAATTATTATTCACAGTTGCAGAAGGCACCATTAGAAAATATTTAGAGGCTGCACTTCAACTAGCAGCAATGCCAAACATGCCTCCATACCTGCAGCAAACTTTAGAAATACTTAAGCGCAGAATTGAATCAATTTTTGGCAAAGAAGCCACAAAACAAATTGAGCTAAAGACATGGTTCCAATAAAAATAAAATGCCCATCAGGCATCACACATACCGTAGAAGAGGCAAAAGCCTGCAAGCACTGCCAGGTGCTTTATCCAAAACCAGTACTTCACGCATTATTGCACGACAGAGACAGGCCACAAAGAGAAAGAGAAAAGCCAGCTTTTGGTATTGGCATGCTGGTAAGCAATTGTTTGAGGCAAAGCTATTACAAATTAACTGAGGAACAAATTCTCGAGTTGGAAAAATTATGGGTTTTTTCCAGAGGGCACGCAATTCACCAGTTTGTTACTCACACATTGAAGGCTGAAGAGAAGGAAATTTTTGTCAAGAAGGAATTTCCGAATTTTGATGTGCTTGGTTTTGTAGATGCAGTGCACGAAGGAGTTATTTATGAATTTAAAACAACGGCAAGCATACCAGATGCGCCACAGACTGCACATGTTTTGCAGGCACAGGCCTACTTTTCCCTTTTGCCGGAGCCGGTAAAATCAAATGTAAAAGCAATACAAATAATTTATCTTAGCATGCATGTCATCAAAGTTTATGATGTTCCTTTGCGGGATATAACATCATTTTTGGAAGCAAGAGCAATGCAATTAATGCTGGCATTGAAAAACAAGCTTCCTCCTGAAAAAGAAGTCAGCTGGCTGTGCAAGTACTGCGATTCCTATGAAAACTGCTTCGGCAGGAAGATGGATTTTATTGATTAGATAAAAACTTCCATTCGCAAAACATACAAAATACATATATTGCTCTAAAAAGAATATAATTTATGGATAGGAAAACAAAAGAAGCTTTCGAGTGGATAATACGCATTTTACAAGAACATAAAGTTCCTTTTCAGATAGCTGGCGGTTTTGCCGCAAGAATCTATGGCTCGCGTCGCAAGCTTGCAGATATAGACATTGGTGTGCCAGATAGTAAACTCAGAAAAATACTTTCAGATGTTAAAAAATATGTTATTTATGGTCCAAAAAGATACATAGATAAGAATTTTGACCTGCCACTAATGACATTGAAATATCAGGGGCAGGTTATCGATATATACAGCGACGATAAAACAAAACTGTTTGATTACAAAAAGAATAAATGGGTAAAATCCAGTTCTAATTTTAAAAAAAGCACAATTAAAAATGTTTATGGCTTGAAAGTTCCAGTAATCTCCAAAAAAGAGTTGATAGCGTACAAGAAAATCCTGGGAAGGAAAGTTGATTTAGCAGATGTTAAAGCGCTAACAAAATGCTAAATCTTCTTTGAGAATAAAAAATTGCACATCTCAAAGCCTTGTGATTTATAAAACAAGTGGGCTTCTTTTCTGCGGAAAGCCGAGTCAAGTTCTACCCTTTTGCAAGATTTTTCTTTTGCAACTTTAATTATTTCTTCCAAAAGGTCCTTTCCAATGCCTTTATTTCTATGAAATCTATCAACTACAAGTTCATTAATGTGGCCCAACTTGCCTTCATCCCATAAACTATCTTTTATGACCAGCGATGCAAAACCGACTATTTTTCCCTCATATTTAGCAACTAAATATGCTTGATGAGGGTTATACAAGCCTTTGTCAAAGACGTCAGTTAATTTTTCTTTACTAAACTCCTTGTCAGGCCATAATTGTTTCAGTAAAGGAAATATCTCAGGAAAGTCCCGCAGGCCTGGCCTTTCAATAACAGCATACATAACACTTATTAGTTTAAATAAAATATAATACTATCGGCATAACTAAATAGCCTAAAGCAGTCTCAAACAAAATAACAAATTAGATATCAATTTGATACCAATATTTATTTTGATTTTTACGATAGCCTTCAGTATAGCCAGCCCTTTTGAAGCCTAGTGCTTCGTAGAATTTAATTGCAGTTTCATTGTCAGTATTAACACACAAACTAATGTGCCCATCAGGTCCTATTTTATCAAATACTTTTTGAACAAGAGCTTTGCCTATTCCTTGTCTCTTTTCAGCAACATTTACCTGAAGCATATAATGTGAAATACCATCACCCAACTCTTCCATAATAATAAAGCCCTTTATTTTTGAATTTTCTTCAGCAACAAAACAATAGAAAGCAGTAGAGCATTCAACTAGCTTGAATTTATCTTCTCTTCTTTTTGAATATCTTCCACTCATTTCATAAAGAATAAATTCTAAGTCTTCATGTTTATATTCGCGCACATTCATAAAATAATAAATTACATTAGTCATAAAACTCTTTCTCAAATAAAGTAAAGCACAATAGGAATAGCAAGGCAGCCTCAGCATAAATTTGCTAATTTAGAGGATTGACTATTTATTAATCAGAACCGTAATCTTCCCGTTCTTCTTTGTACGTTGCTTCTATCATTTTAATGTGTTTTAATACAGCTCTTATGTTTTTAATTTCAAAGCCATTTCCGATTTCCGGCACACTAATCTTTTCGCCAAATAAGTTTGATTTGGAATCGTAGCTCTCAATTTCAGCCTTAATTTCCTCCAAAGTTAAATGCTTAGATTTAAACAGCACTGCTTTTCGTGTTACTTCAAAACTTGCAGATATCTCGCAGCAAGGTACATAATTAATTTCAATTATCGCAGGGGTCCTCTTTTTTGCAACAATATCACCTTCAAATTCTCGTTCAAGCCCTGCAAGCCTGTGGTCATTATATGAGCGCTTAAAGTAAGTATCTATGTTTTCACCAAGCCTGTGTTGATAATATAACATAAGAGTATGCGTAGTCCACAATCTAAATACCCCCTCTGATTCAGAAATATAACCCCCAAAATGCTTGCTTACTACGCCTTCACTTACAAACTTTTGTACAAGCACCTCGCTTGTAATATTCTTCACAGCAGTTTCAAAAGCGGTATTTTTTGCAGCATCCAATAGGCAAGTCCTATCTTCTAAGCACTTTCGTAATGTAGAGGTCATAAGCTAGCAAGCCACGAAAGCAATAAAAATCTTGCTAAATAAAATAAAGCACAATCGGAATAGCAAGGCAACCCATTGCATGAATCCTCTTTATGCCAACTTTTGGGGCAATCAAACCAATTGCAGTTCCAGCTGATGCTACAAACAGGCCAAGCCAGCCTGAAAGCAAGCCTACCAGCCCTATGAGGATTACCAAAACAATGAATGAGAGCTTCCTGTATTTGAATTTTGTAATTCTCTTTGCGATGAATCTTCCCAGCAGCAAGGTTACAACAACAGAAAGGCCAATTGCAACAAGGCTAGCAACTAATAAAATCAAAAAACTATAAATATCAAGATTCAAAAACTGCTTCATTACAGCAAGAACTCCTGTTCTTGCCCTTCCTATTAAGAAAAGAGTTGCCAAAACAAATATTGATGAAACAGTGTTAATGCCTCCTACCATTACTAAAAACTCCTCGCTTGAATGCTGCTTCTTTGTTATGGCCTGCGCAAGAACTGTTGCCTGCGCTCCGCCTAATGCAGGCAAGATTGACATAATTGCTGCAGAGAGGCTTGCCTTTATGTGTGAAAACCAATAGCCTTTGAATTCAATTTTATCTGAAAGCTTTTGCTCAACAATTTTATTTGTTCCCTGCATGCTTATTATCAATGTTGAAATTCCAAAAAGACTAGAGAGCAGGGGAAATAATGGCTCTTTAAGCGGCAGTTGGCTTAATGTTATTATACCAAGAACTCCAGACAGCATAAAGACAAGCAGCGCCCAGATTTTTCCCTTCAAACCTTTTTCCAGCAAAATAAAAAATGCTGAAAATGACATAATTAAAAGCGGAATTACAATTCCTAATTTGTCATAGCCATAAGAGATAGCCAAGCTAAATACTGGCAGCATTGCTAATCCAATTAAAGTTGCACCGACTCCTCCAATTACAGTCAGCTTTAGGGCATCATAACCTCTGCCTTCCAGAAGCATTTTGTGGCCTGGCAAAACAGATAGTGCAGTTTCTCCATCATCAGGCGCGCCGAGAAAAATTGATGGGATAAAATCTGTAAAGCAGTGCATTATTACCATCGCAATAAGAAAAACTCCAAGTGCCAAAGGAGAAAACCATTTTGTAAGGAATGCAAGGCTTGCCAAAACGCCTGCAGCAACAGTATTCACATGAATACCAGGAGCCAGGCCTGTAAAAATTCCAACGCAGCAGCCCAGCAGCAAGGCAATAATCAAATCTATTTGCAAGACAGACATGCCAGGTCCTGTATTACTATTTCTAAATCACCCTTGTACAGCTGAACTTTTCCTTTCACAGCAATAGAATCGCCAGAAATAATCTCATATTTTGGATTTCCAAAATAAACTGCAGAAATTTCGCCAGTGGAATCTTTTAATTTGAGGAAAACAGTATCCGCCTTGTAATCAATGGATGAAACATTTGCAGAAACAGAAACAATTTTTCCGACATTCTGCTCCAAATCTGCTATTGAAAGCTGGGGAGGCTGTGCGAAACTAGCCAGCAACAACAAGACAAATAACCCAACTAAAGACCAGATAACTGCAATAATCAGAAATGTGCGTTCCTGCATCTTAATTTTTACTGCGAGAAGTTTTTAATTCTTTGTTTACTGCAAGCTAAAAGATGCAAGTTCCCGATAAATAGGACCCTGCTTTGCCAGAATAGATTCTATTAATTTGATTTTATCGATTTTAAATGAGCCAAAATCTTTATTTTCATATTTTTCCAAGATTTGCCGGAACTTTATGTTATCTTTTACATATCTTATTCTTGCTAATGTCAAGTGCACTGCAAATGGACGAACTTCTTTTTCAAAACCTAGCAAAGATAATTTTTTGTCAATTTCAGCTGCAAGCTTTACTGCTTCTTCTTGGCCGGAATTCCCGCCAATCCATAAAACTCTTTGATTGAAATGACCCAGGCCTTTCAACTGCAAGGAAAATGCCTTAGTGCCTCGCGAGATTTTACTTAATGTGGTTTTTACTTTTTCAGCTTGTTCATTGTTAATCTCACCAAGAAACTTATAGGTAATATGTAATTGCTGCCCGGAAACCCACTTGGCATCGCAGAAATCGCTGTTTCTTAGTTCAGAAATTAGTTTTGCAACCTTGTCTTTTAATTCCGAAGGCAGTTCAGTTGCAATAAACGCGCGCATATCTTTAAGGAAAAACCAGTATTAAAGTAGTTTATTGTCTGCAATAACGCAAACCCCTAAGGTTTGCAGGATAGAAAATTCTTTCATAATTTTCTATATAGGCATGCTTAAATAACTATTCTGAACTTTATGATTATGGGAGAAGGAGATTTTTTAGTCAAAATAATGGGAATCACAGATGTAATTGCAGCTATCATTCTGGCAGCCATTCACATTCCCGTAATAGGCGCACTTAAATGGATTTTAGTAGCAATTCTTTTAGTAAAAGGTGTTCCTTCCCTGCTGGCTTAACATTTAAATATCGCAATCTGGCTTTTACTGCATGGCCACACCATTGATTATTGGTTTAGTTGGTATGCCGGGCTGCGGGAAATCCACAGTTGCAGACTTCTTTGTAAAAAAACATAGAGCTGCAAAAATACATCTTGGAGATTTTGTCTGGCAGTGGCTAGCCAA
>Ga0315282_10002234_pt1 | contig 35924 bp, 28 predicted proteins | sample YL17G07_20_MG_FD_203693 | JGI IMG/M metagenome (GOLD analysis project Ga0315282, IMG submission 203693) | Sediment microbial communities from Yellowstone Lake, YNP, Wyoming, USA - YL17G07_20 | ecosystem: Environmental > Aquatic > Freshwater > Lake > Sediment | place: USA: Wyoming | collected...
ACTGACCACCACTGACTATCGACTATCGACTATCGACTATCGACTACCCAGAGCCCCCGCAGCCCAGCACAGGAGGTTCCGCATGCTCCGAACGCCACTCCTCACGCTTCTGGCCGAGGAACAGTTCCGCGGCCCGCGCCTGAAGTATGACAACCTGTGGGTGTTCGAGAAGCAGTAAAGGGGAGCTTGTCGTATGCGGACGATTCGTTGCTTGAAGATCGCTTCCGTCCTGTCCAGTGCAGTGCTGCTGGCCCTGACGCTGTCCGGTCTGGCGATTGCGCTCGCGCAGGCGCCGCGACCGGAGCCCACCCAGGTCGCCGCCGGCAGCCTGCCGGAGCCGCGGTTCCTCGATCCCGATCGCACGCGCAAGCTGGCGACAGCGTTTCCCGAGGTCGAGCGCCTGTTCACCGCCTGGGTGGACCGCCAGCGCATGCCCGGGGCGGCGATGGGCATCGTCATCGACGGCGAGCTCGCGTGGGTGAAGACGGCCGGCGTCATCGACGTGGCCACGCGCACGCCGGTGACTGCCGACACGGTCTTCCGCATCGCCTCGATGACGAAGAGCTTCACGGCGATGGCGATCCTCAAGCTGCGTGACGAAGGCAAGCTGTCGCTCGACGATCCCGTCGCCCGCTACGTGCCCGAGCTCGCCGACCTGCCGTACCCCACTCGCGACTCACCGGTGCTCACCGTCCGCCACCTCCTCACGCACTCGGAGGGGTTTCCAGAGGACAACCCGTGGGGCGACCGGCAGCTGGCCCAGAGCAGCGAGACGTTGAGCGCGTGGATGCGGGAAGGCATTCCGTTCTCGAACGTGCCGGGCATCGCGTTCGAATACTCGAACTACGGCTTCGCCATCCTCGGGCAGGTGGTGGCGCGCGTCTCGGGGCAGCGATATCGCGACTACGTGACGGCCAACATCCTCCGGCCGCTGGGAATGAGCGCGAGCACGTACGAGGCGAAGGACATCCCGGCCGACAGGACGGCGCGCAGCTACCGCCGCGAAGACAACGGCTGGAAGGACGAGCCCCCGCTCGCCGACGGGGCATTCGGGTCGATGGGCGGCCTCTGGACCTCCGCGCGCGACCTCGCCCGCTACGTGGCGTTCCTCATGTCGGCATTCCCGCCGCGCGACGCGCCCGAGGCCGGGCCAATCCGGAGAAGCAGCGCGCGCGAGATGCAGCAGGCGTGGCGGTCGGAACCGGCGGCCGCCATGCGCCGCGCGGTCGATGCGCCGCTCCAGCTCGACGTCTCGTCCTACGGCTACGGACTACGCGTCTCGCAGGACTGCGAGTTCCGCCACATCGTCGATCACGGCGGTGGTTTGCCCGGGTACGGGTCACTGATGCAATGGCTCCCCGAGCACGGCGTCGGGCTGATTGCCCTCGGCAACGTGACGTATGCGTCGTTTCGCGGCCTCTTCGGTGACGCGCGCGCCGCGCTCGCCCGCACCGGTGCGCTGCAGCCGCGGATCGTCCAGCCGTCGCCGGCCCTGGTGAGAGCCAAGGCGGATGTCTCGCAGCTCATCACGACGTGGGACGATCAGCTCGCGTCGCGGATCGCCGCCGACAACCTGTTCCTCGACGAACCGGCCCAGCGCCGCAAGGCCTCGTACTCCGCGCTCGTCGCGAAGCACGGTGCCTGCCGGCCCGAAGCGGCCATCGATGCCGAGAACGCGCTGCGCGGCATCTGGCGGATGACGTGCGAGCGCGGCTGGCTGATGGTCGCCCTCACGCTCGCGCCGACCATGCCGCCGCGCGTCCAGTCGCTGAACGTGCGGTCCGTGCTTCCCCCCGACGGGCGAATGACCACAGTCATCGATGCGGTGCGGCGGCTGGCCACCGGCTGGGACGCGGAGGTCGCTCAGTCGCTCGCCGCGCCAGGCTTCGATGTCGAGCGGATGCGCCGGCAGCTCGCCGCCGTCGGCAGCCAGTGGGGCGCCTGCGGGGTCGGCGAGCCCCTGGCGGGCGACGGCAGCCGCGACAGCGTCGTGAGGCTGACGTGCGACCGTGGCCCGCTGGTCGTCCGCCTCGGCCTCGATCCCACGACCGGCAGGCTCACGCGCCTCGACGCCACGCCGGCCGGCGATCGCGCCTGCGTGCCATAGCGCGGGACAGGTCGCGGCTCTCGGTTCTTGGCTCTTCGTTCTTGGTTCGTGGTGCGGTTCTTCGTTCTTGGTTCCCGGTAGAGAATTGCCGTTCTCCGCGTCCTCTGCGGTGAATGACGCCCTCAGATGTAACCCTTCACACGGGGCCACAACTCCCGGACCGGCTGCCGGAGGCCGCGGCACACCCACACCGGCAGGTGGTCTTCGTAGGGCATGCAGTCGCGGCAGACGAAGGTTGCGCCCAGGCTCACACTGTCGAACAGGCGTTCGAGCACCTCCCGGCGATCACCCAGCACGATGAGCACGGTGCCGTCGCATCCGCGCGGTCCCCAGAGAAAGTAGCTGTTGTGGCCCGAGATGGCGTGCGGCAGCCCGAGCGCCGGCCCGAACAGGTCGATCGCGCCAGCCTGTCCGTAGTCCTGCCCGAACACACAGGCCCGTTCCCGGTCCGCCGCCGGCAGCTGGTTGTACACGCCGGCGACCGTCTCCGCCATCTCCCGCCATCCGTGCATGTCGGCAAAGAACTGCGGCAGCCGCCCAAGGCGTTGCCGCTCGTCGGTCGAGGGCCGCACCCCAAGCGCCCGCGAGTACCTGACGTAGGTGTCCTCGGAGAGCAGCGGTTTCCCGAGCGGCGCCAGAATGGCGCCGGTGACGACGATGACGGCGATGAGCGCCGTGCCGATCCACCGCAGACGACGGCCGGTCGTGATCGCTTCGATCGCCACGGCCCCGGCAGCGAACAGCATCGGGAAGGCGGGATCCAGGTAGTACGGCTTGGCCCGCTCGGTGACCATGACGGCCGTGACGAACAGGAACGTCCAGCCGAGTGCGCGCCACGGCCGGCCGCGGCGCGCGACGAGATAGAACAGCAGACCCGCGAGCCAGACGACAATCGCGACGGCCCCCGTCCAGGCGAGCATGTCGAAGGCGTTCATCGAAAAGACCGAGAAGAGCCCGAGGTACCCGGGGGCCAGCGCCACGCAGACGGCGGCCAGCGCCTGCGCGAGGCGTCCGCCTCCGAGCTCGCGTGCAATCCAGCCGGTCAGGAACACCGTGGCGGCCGCGGCCACGGCTGGGAGCAGCCGGATGGCGACGAGCGAGGTGCCGAGCGTGTGCTGCACGACCCACGCGATCAGGCCGATGAGCGGAGGGTGCTCCACGTAGCCGAACCCGAGGTGCTCGGCGCACGCGAGATAGTAGAGCTCGTCGCGGAAGTAGCCGTAACCGGTCGTCGTCAGCAGAGAGAAGACGAGGGTGGCTGCGGCAATGCCGAGGGGAACCGCGTAGTCGGCGAGCCAGCCGTGACGTGATTCTCCATTCAGCAGCATGATCCTGTTCTCTGTGGCGACTACGACTTCTGACCGTCGCCAGACGACTATCGACTATCGACTATCGACTATAGCCCAGATGATACCTCCCGCCTCGCAGCCTCAGTCGAACCGTTGAGCATCGGCCCGGCTGACTGTTCGTGTCCCGCTCGGGATCTTGGTGGGGGGGTCAGGGGATCGACCTATTGACATTCGATAGGTCAGGCTGGTAGATCTATCGACATTCGATAGGAGTGCGGCGGGTGAAAACCGAGCCGTGGGCGCGCATCTGGCTGGCACTCGCCCGGGCGCCTGCGAACGGCGTGAGGAAGGAGCGGACCGATGTCGGCGGCATCGCGAGTCGCCTGCCTGTTGCGCAACCTGTTCCGGAAGCGGCGCGTCGAACGGGACCTGGACGAGGAGGTGCGGTCCTACTTGCAGCTGCTCACCGACGAGAAGGTCGCCGCCGGCACAGGTCCCGACACGGCGAAGCGGGCGGCGCGCCTCGAGCTGGGTGACCTCGAGCAGGTGAAAGACGAGGTGCGAGACGCGCGCGCCGGGGCCTGGATCGAACAGGGGCTGCAGGACGTGCGCATCGGCCTGCGCATGCTCGGACGCGCCCCCGCGTTCACCGCCGTGGCGCTCGTCACACTTGCCCTCGGCATCGGCGCCAACACCGCCATCTTCAGCGTCGTCGACGGCGTCCTGCTGCGCCCCGCGCCGGTCGAGGACCTCGACCGCCTCGCCATGGTCTGGGAGACGGATCGGCACAGCGGTACCACACGCGAGCCGGCGTCCGTCCCCGACTATCTCGACTTCCGGGTACGCAGCACCCGGTTCGTCACGCTCTCGGCGCTGATGGGCGCCGAGGTGAACCTCACGCCGAGGACCGGCGATCCGGTCCGCCTCGTCGGCATGCGGATCACGCACGAGCTGCTGCCGACGCTCGGGCTGAAACCGATCCTCGGGCGGACCTTCACGGCCGCGGAAGACCAGGCGGGTGGCCCCACGGTCGCCGTCATCAGTCAGTCGCTGTGGGAGCGTTCCTTCGGGCGGGACTCTGCGGCGATCGGGGAGACGCTCAGGCTCGACGAGACTCCATACACAATCGTTGGCGTGGTGCCGGACACGGCCGACTTCGGGGTGGTGCAGATCCTGTCGGCCGCCGCCTACTCCAGGGCGTTTGCCGACACCGGCCGTGTGCGCGTCGACGTGTGGACGCCGCTCCAGCCAGACCCCAGGACCCTTCCCCGCGACACCCACCCGATCTTCGTGCTGGGTCGGCTCGCTCCGGGCGCCACCGAGGCGTCGGCCCAGCAGGAGATGTCCGCCATCGCGGCCGACCTCGAGCGAAGTTATCAGGTGAATGACGGGCGCGGCGTCTTCGTCGAGCCGCTCGCGGAAGTGGTGTTCAGCCGCGTACGACCGGCGCTGTTCGTGCTGCTCGCTGCCGTGGGGCTCGTGCTCCTGGTGGCCTCGGTCAACGTCGCGAACCTGCTGCTGGCGCGCGGCACCACCCGCGTGCCCGAGGTGGCGCTCCGCATGGCTCTCGGCGCAGGCCGCGCACGGCTCGCGCGGCAGTTCCTGATCGAGAGCCTCATTCTCACGCTGGCTGCCGCCGGCGCGGGTGTTGCGCTCGCCTTCGCCGGCCTCAGAGCTCTCCTCGCGATCGCACCGCCCGACGTACCGCGTCTGTCCGTCGTCTCGATCGATCCGAGGGTCCTCGCCGTGACCCTCGGCCTGTCGCTGCTGGTCGGCGTGGTATTCGGGATGGTCCCAACGCTGCAGGCCAGGCGCCTCGATCTGAACGTCGTCCTTAAGAGCGGAGGCGGATTCCAGTTGTCCGCCGCCCGGGGGCGAGGGCGGGTCCGCGGCGCGCTCGTGGTCGCCGAGCTCGCGCTCGCCGTCGTGCTCGTCGTGGGCGCTGCGCTCCTCATCGCCAGCTTCTGGCGGCTGCGGCAGGTGGATCCCGGGTTTCGACCGGAAGGTGTACTGAAGCTCGAGTACCAGCTCCCGCCGACGCGCTATCCGGCCAGCTTCGACGTCTGGCCGAACTTCAAGGAGATGCACGCGTTCACGGGCGCGCTCCTGGGCCGTGTCAGCGTGCTGCCGGGCGTCGAGTCGGTGACGGTCGCGGGCAATCACCCGCTCGACCCGGGCTTCACTAACTCCTTCGTCGTGGTCGGGCGTGAGGGCGAGGCGGCCGGGTGGCCGGAGATCTCCGTGCGGCGGGTCACACCGGGCTACTTCCGTACCGTGGGGCTGCCGCTGGTGCGCGGGCGCCTGATCCGGGACTCGGATGCCACCTCCGCCGCGCCCGTGCTGGTCATCAACGAGGCAGCGGCGCGCCGCTTCTTCCCGGGTGCCGATCCGCTCGGCGCGCAGATCAAGTTCTGGGGAGCCGCCCGCACAGTCGTGGGCGTCGTGGCAAACGAAAGGTTCCACGGCCTGGCCGAGGCGCCGCCGCCCGGCATCTACCTGCCGCTCGCACAGGCCCCGTCAATCAACGGCGCCGGCGTGCTGCTCGTCCGGACCGCCGGGGACCCGATCGCGCTGGCCGCGTCGGTTCGATCGGCTCTCCGTCATCTGGACCCGGCGCTTGCCGTCTTCGGCCTCGAAACGCTGGACGAGACGGTGTCGCGATCGGTCTCCGAGCGCCGGTTCACGATGCTGCTGCTGGGGCTGTTCGCGGCACTGGCGCTCGTGCTCGCCGCCGTGGGAATCCACGGCGTTCTCAGCTACGGCGTTGCCCGGCGCACCCACGAGATCGGCGTCCGAATGGCGCTCGGCGCCCAGCCGGCGCGCGTCGTGCAGCTCGTGCTTCGGGAGGGCATGATCCTGGCGGTCGCAGGACTCGCCATTGGCCTGGCCGGCGCTCTCGCGCTCTCGCGCCTGCTCGCGAGCCTGCTGTTCGGCGTCGGACCGACCGATCCACCGACCTTCGTTGCCGTCTCGCTGTTGCTGCTCGCCGTCGCGCTGGCAGCCAGCTACATTCCCGCGCGACGCGCGACGAAGGTCGACCCGGTCGTGGCGCTGCGCGCACAGTGAGCCGGCGTTCGCAACATCGCGCGCGGCAGCGCGTCGCGGGCGACCGACAAGCCTGCCCTGATCGGCCCGCGGGTCGAAGGGCGTTCGCCGTTCTTCGTTCTGCGTTCTCCGTTCTCCGTTCTACCGCCCACCCGTTGCCGTCTCCGCCTCCTTGATGAGCGCCTCAGCCGTCGCGACTGCTTGTGTCGTCGGCGCGACGTCGGCGCTCTGCAGCACGTCGTAGATCGCGAGCAACTGGCCGTGCAGGCGCTGGAGCGGGCTTCCGCCTTGCCCCCGCCGCCCGCCGGCCGCCGGAGGCGCTCCGCTCTTCTGAATCGCGTCGTGCACGCGCCCGATCGCCTCGTAAACCCGCATCGACAGCGTGAACTGCTGCTCCAATCCCTCGCGCGGCGTCTTCACCCGCGGGTCCATCTTCACCACAAGCGGCTGCGTCTCTCTGGCGCCGCCCGCCGTCAGCCTCACCGTGTAGGTGCCCGGCAGCACCCAGGGCCCGGTCGGCTCGGGCGCCGTGTCGCGCGGGACGGCGGCAATCGGATACGAGAACGAGAAGACCTTCGGTGGCGGATAATGGAGGTCCCAGACGAAGCGGTGCATCCCAGCCGCCTTCGACGGCACCCGCTCGGGCCGGATCCAGTACGCCGGCCAGTTCCCCGTGTCCCGCACTGGCTCGACCGGGTCCTCGCTCGAGTAGCGACGCACCAGTTTGCCCGTCCCGTCGAGGATCTCGATCGTCACCGGCCCCGCCCCCGATCCGCGCAGGCGCGGGTCTTCAGTCCCGCGCAACCAGTAGTCGATGACCGCGCCGTCGGGTGGGTTCTGGCCCGCCGGTTCATCGGGCGGGATCGGCGTGTCGGTGTTCTTGTTCCACCGGAACCGCAGCGCCTCCTGCGGCCTGTAGAGAAAGACGTCCGCCGCCGCGACCTTCGCGTCCACCTGCCGGAGCGGCGTGATGTCGTCGAGGATCCAGAACGAGCGGCCGTGCGTGCCGACCAGCAGGTCGTCGTCTTTGACCGACACGTCGCGGATGGAGGTCGCCGGCATGTTCAGCCGCAGCGACTGCCAGTGGTCCCCGTCGTCGAACGACACGTAGACCGCCTGCTCGGTGCCGGCGAACAGCAGGCCGCGCCGCTTCGGATCCTCGCGCACGGTGTTCACGGTGCCGCCGTCGGGGATGCCGCTGGTGATGCCGGTCCAGGTCTTCCCGCCGTCGCGCGTCCGGTAGATGTGCGGCCGCAGATCGTCGAGGCGGAACGTGTTGATGGCCGCGTACGCGGTGTTCGCGTCGAAGTGCGACGCGTCGACGACCGACACCTTCGCCCACGGCTTGAGCTCCTGCGGCGTCACGTTACTCCACGTCCTGCCGCCGTCGCTCGTCACCTGGATCAGCCCATCGTCGGTGCCAGCCCAGATGCGGTCGATGTCGAGTGGCGAGGGAGCGACCGTGTAGATGACGCCGCGGCGCGCCGGCTTCGCCTCCGGCGCCTCGCGGTACTTGCCGACGTTGGCCGGCACCTCCCAGGTCTCCCGCGTCAGGTCGGGGCTGATCTCGGTCCAGCTCCGCCCGCCATCGGTCGTCTTCCACAGCACGTTCGACGCGAAGTAGAGCGTCTTCGGGTCGATCGGCGAGAAGAGCACCGGCATGGTGCGGACGACGCGGGAGTTGCCGCTCCGCATCAGCACGGGGGTCACGTCCTGCACCTGGTCCGTCCGCCGGTCGTAGCGCGTGACCTTGCCGCCGAAGACGGTGTCGGGATCGAGAGGATCGGGAGCCACGTAACCGTACTCCTCGACCCCGACCGGGTGCCAGTCGCGGAACGTGATCTCGCCATCGTCGCCGCGGCTCTGGATGCACGCCGAGCCACTCTCCTGCTGGCCGCCGCACACCCGGTACGGGAACGCGTTGTCGGCGATCACGTGGTAGAACTGCGCGGTCGGTTGGTTGTACCACGAGCTCCAGGTCCTGCCGCCGTTCACCGTGACGACCGCGCCCTGGTCCGCAGCGAGCAGGATGATCTTCGGGTTGCGCGGGTTGATCCAGATCCGGTGGTAGTCGTCGCCACCAGGGGCGCCCTTGAGCGCGCTGAAGGTCTTCCCACCGTCGGTGGACTTCCACGTCACGATGCTCGCCGTGTAGACGACGTCCGCGTTGGCCGGGTCCACCTTCACCTCGGCGAAGTCCGACCCGCGCTCGGTGACGAACGGGTCGCCGTTGATGAGGACCCAGCTCTCGCCTGCGTCATCCGATCGGTAGAGGCCGCCGTTGCGGGCCGCTTCGACGGTGGCGAACAGCCGCGTCGGGTTGCTCGGCGCGACGGTGATGCCGATGCGCCCCAGGCCGTCCTTCTCGAAGGTCGGCAGCCCGTTGGTGAGCTGCCGCCAGTTGGTGCCGCCGTCCGTCGACTTGTAGAGCCCGCTCCCTGGCCCGGTGAAGACGCCGTTCTCCCACGGCGCCTGGCGCGATTCCCAGAGGACCGCGTAGACGATCTCGGGATTGGCCGGGTCGACGGCGACGTCGACGGCGCCCGTGTTCTCGTCCTTGTAGAGGACCTTCTGGAACGTGGCGGCGCCGTCGGTCGAGCGGAAGAGGCCGCGCTCGGTGTTCGGGCCGTACGGGTGCCCGAGGACGGCGACCCAGAGGCGGTTCGGGTTCTTGGGATCGACGACGATCTGCGGAATCTGCTGGCCGTCACTGAGGCCGAGGTGGCGCCAGGACTTACCGCCGTCGGTGGACTTGTAGATGCCGTCGCCGGTCGAGAGGTCGGGCCGCTGCAGGCCCTCGCCGCTGCCGACGTAGACAACGTTCGGGTCGGAGGGCGCGATGGCGATGGCGCCGACCGAGCCGGTCGGCTGATCGTCGAACGTCGGGGTCCAGGTGCGGCCGTAGTCGTCGCTCCGCCAGACGCCACCGTTCACCGGCGCGATGTAGAACACGTTGGGCTGGTCCGGAATGCCGACCGCGGCCTTCGTGCGCCCGCCGCGGTGCGGACCGATCAGGCGGTAACGGAGATCGGTGCAGCAGGCGGCGAAGAGGTCGGCCGGCGACGTTGCGGCGGGTGCCTGGGCGGCGGCCATCCCTCGGTGGGGCAGGCCTTCAGGCCTGCCCGGCAGCGGCCCGGCGATCGGCTGGACATTTCGTCGTAGCGGCAGGGCTTCAGCCCCGCCGATCCCCGGACCGGCCATCGGCCCGATCTGCCACAGCATCACAAAACCCGCCAATGTGAGCAGCGCTCGGCGCGTGCGCATAGACACCTCGCTCCAAATGGGGTCTGACCCCTTTTCACCGCGGGTTCCAGGCTCCCGGCTTCAGGCTCGATTCTAGCCCTCTGAGCGGCGCGGCTACCAGGTGAGCCCGCCGGAAGGAGGCGGCCACGTGCCAAGCATCTGCCTCAGCAGGACAGCCTGTCCAAGGTGATAGCTGTTGTGCGAGGCGATGGTCTGAAGCATTTCCAGCCTGCTCTTGTTCCTGCGCTTCGCGAAGAGATCTGCTTCGCGAGACTGGCGGCCCAGGTCTTCAAGTCCGCTCTGAAAGTGTCGCACGACCTTCTGCCATTCTGCGCGGCTTGCCGGGCCTGGGCTGCCTGGCCAGCTGCCAGACGCATGCTTCGGAATCGGAGGGTGCTCTCCGTCGAGCCACTTCACTGCCCAATCCTGCCAGTAGATCAGGTGGTTCAGCAGTTGAAAGAGTGAATGGGGAACTCCGTCGGGCCGGGTGCCGGCGACCTTCCAGTCCAGCCCCGCAAAAGTGTTCTTCGCCTCCACATGAGCGCCCTTTCCAGACACGGCGTGGGCCACTGCCTTCTCGAGAATCGTGCGATCGTTGTCCATGACACCCTCGCTCTGCTGGGGCACAGCCCTCATGGAGCTTAACGCTGGCGAGGTTCTCAGGGAAGATCTGGCCTGGATTGCTCCGCCCTCCGCGCCACGATCGGATCGACCCGGGTGGCCCGGCGAGCGGGCACGACCCCGCCGCGAGGGTGTCTGCTGCGAGGGTATGGTAGTATGGCAGTGATATGGTCAAGGTCACATTCACGCTCGACGGGCAGACGGTCGAGCGGCTGCGGACCACCGCCGACCGGCTTCACAAGCCCCAGAGCCAGGTGGTGCGCGAGGCCGTGGCGGAGTACGCGGCGCGCGTCGGGCGTCTGAGCGAGAACGAGCGCGTGGAGATGCTCCGCGTGTTCGACCGCGTGGTGGCCGCCATTCCGCACCGCCCGGTTGCCGAGGTCACCGCCGAGATCCGCGCGCTCGGCGTGGCGCGCCGGCACGGCGGGCGACGCCGCCGGACGGGCGCCCGATGATTCATCTCGACACGTCGGTCCTCGTCGATGGCCTGACCGGTCCCCGGCGTTCGGCGCCGGCGCTGCGCGCGCTCATCGAGCGCGGCGAGCGGATCGGCCTCTCCACGCTTGTCCTCTACGAGTGGCGCCGCGGTCCGCGGCGTCCCGAGGAGCTCCAGGCGCAGGAGGCGCTCTTCCCCAGCGGGGCGGCGGCGCCGTTCGGGTTCCGCGAAGCCGCTGTCGCGGCCGACCTGTACAGCAGAGTGCGCCGACCGCGCGGCCGCGAGATCGACCTTGCGATCGCGGCGTGCGCCATCAGCCACGACGCCGGTTTCTGGACCCTCAATCCGGCGGACTTTTCGGACATCCCGAACCTTCAGTTGGTGGACGTCGGCGGCCTGTGACCCAGGCAGCCTGGCGTCGCCCGGTTGACACCTCCATATCTGGAGTTTAATATCCATATCTGGAGGCGCGCCCACCGATGCCCGTTTTCCGGAAGAAGCCGGAGAAGGCCCCGATCGCCGCCCTTTTGCCCGAGCGGCGACACGACCCGGAGATCCGGCGCCGCATGTCGGTCCCGGCCCTCCACACGTTCCTGAACGTCGCCGCGGCCTGGGAGCTGACCGTCGACGAGCAACGCGCGCTGCTCGGCTGGCCAGCCCCGTCGACCTATCACAAGTACAAGGCGGGCGAGGTCGGGACGCTCTCCTACGACACGCTCGAGCGCGTCTCGCTGGTCCTCGGTATCTACAAAGCCCTGCACATCCTCTGCCCGGACGCCGGGCTGGCGGATCGGTGGGTGCGCCTGCCCAACACCCACCCGCTCTTCGGCGGCCGGCCGGCCCTGGACCTGATGATCGGCGGCGGCATCGACGGCCTCTACAAGGTCCGCCGCCTGCTGGACGGCCGCCGGGGATGACGCCGCTGCCACCGGTCACGCGCGTGCGCCTGCGGAGCACGCACCGGCTCGTGCCGAGCCGCTACCCGCCCGTCGGCATCCTCGACACCGTCTCGCGCCCCGAGGATCTCGACCTGATCATCGAGCTGGAAAGCTGGACCAACGACCGCGTCTCGGGCGAGCTGGGTCTTCTCCACACGATTCCCCGAGGTGAATGGGTGATGGGCCGGCCGATGGCGAGCGTCGTCATGGCCGCCTTCTGCCATCCGCGTCCGGGCGGCGGCCGCTTCAACGACGAGACACGCGGCGCGTGGTACGGCGCCCGCACGCTGGAAACGGCGCATGCCGAGGCGGTGTACCACCGGACGCGGGAGCTGGCCGAAGTCGGCGTGCTCGACACCCGTGTCGAGATGCGCCTGTACCTGGCCGACTTCAACGCCCGCTTCCACGACCTGCGCGGTGGCGACCGCGCGTTCGCCGCATGCTACGCGCCCGACAGCTACGCGGCCTCCCAACAACTGGCGCGCGCGCTCCTGGACGCCGGCTCGAACGGCCTCCTCTGCCGGAGCGTGAGAGACCCAAAGGGCGAGTGCCTCGCCGCCTTCCGCCCGCCGCTCGTGCTCAACGTGCGGCCCGGCGCCCACTTCGAGTACCGGTGGAGCGGTTCGCTGCAACCGGCCATCCGGCGCCTGGGCTGACGCCGGGACACGGTTCGCCACGGTGCACGACGGAGGTGCGCCACGAAGGTGCATCACGGAGGTGCGCCACGGAGGTGCATCACGGAGGTGCGCCACGGAGGTGCATCACGGAGGTGCATCACGGAGGTGCATCACGGAGGTGCGCCACGGAGGTGCGCCACGGAGGTGCATCACGGAGGTGCATCACGGAGGTGCATCACGGAGGTGCATCACGCAGGTGCGCCACGGCGGCGATCAGCGCAGAGGCCGCAGAGGTCGGTTTTCTCCCTGCGTGCTGTGCCTGCTTCGCGCTGCCTTAGGCCGGACGCTCCGGAGGAGTGACGGAGGACGCTACTCGCCGCCGGGCGGGACGGGATGGGACCTTCCTGAAGCGCTCCTGCCACAGGTGCGCTACTGCGAGCCACGGGTGGCGCAGCAGCATCTTCGGCCCGGCATACCGCATCATTTCCTGCATCTCGACCCGGCGATCCGGCTTGTAGCAGTGGACCGGGCACTCCTTGCAGGTCGGTTTGCCGTCGCCGTACGGGCACCGGTCGAGACGCTGGTGCGAGTAGCCGAGCAGCTCCCGGCAGGCGTCGCAAACCGCATCGCGGCTGCCATGGTGATCTGCGCAGTAGATGCGCACCATGGCCGCGACGGTCTTCTTCTCTCGTGTGGTGACGCGTAGCATGTCGGGTGTACCCTCCATCCTAACAGGTTCGAGAATCCAGGAGCCAGAATACGGGATGAGGACGCACGAGAGGCCGTGTCGGAGGACCGAGGCTTATGGCAGAGCGAAGTGAGCGCGCCCGGCAGGAGACGTTCATCCGCTTCACGGTTGTGGTCGATCGCGAGCGAACGGTCAGCGCGCGCCTCTACCCCGCCGCTCCGCAAGGGCGCCTTCACGCGACGCTCCTGCTGGGCCACGGTGCGGGCGCCGATCAGGGCAGTTTCTTCATGGTGGAATTCGCGCGCAGCCTGTCCGCCCGCGGCATCGACACCGTGACCTTCAACTTCCCGTACACAGAGGAGCGCCGGCGGATCCCCGACAGGCAGGCCGTCCTGGAAGCCGCGTACCGCGCAGCATTAGCTGCCGCGGAGGGACGAGCGGAGGTGAAGGGGAATCTGGTGTTCATCGGCGGGAAGTCGCTCGGCGGGCGCATCGCGTCGCACGTGGCCGCGCAGGCAGACGCGCTGCCCGTTCAGGTCGCGGGCCTCGTCTTTCTCGGCTACCCGCTGCATCCCCCAGGCCGGCCGGACGAGCGGCGCGATCGGCACCTGCCCGGTATCGAACGCCCGATGCTGTTCGTTCAAGGTGAGCGTGACGCGTTCGGCACCGCCGACGAGCTGAGACCCCTCGTTGCGCGGCTCCCCGGCGCCGAGCTCCACGTCGTCGCAGGCGGGAATCACTCGCTCGAGGTTCCGAAGCGGGCGCCCGTCGGTCAGGAGAAGGTGTTCGAGGCGGTGCAGGACCACGTCGCCGCGTGGATCAAGAACCGACTGAGTTCTGGCTGAGCTGCCGCGCTCGTCTTCAGTCGAACTCCTTGCGCCCAGGCGTCTGCTCCGGGCCGTCGCGCCCGACACTCTGGAAGACACCGATCGGCAGGTTCTGGGTGGGGAAGTCGCAGCCGGGTCGGTTGGCCGAATCCACCCAGGAACGGCGTTGCGGGTCGTGGGTCTGGTCGATCACGGGTAGTCGACAGTCAACAGTCGACAGTCGACAGTCGGTAGTCGATAGTCGGTAGTCGATGGTCGGTAGTCGATGGTCGGTAGTCGACAGTCGGTCGTCAGTCATCAGTCGGCATCAGTCATCAGTCGGCATCAGTCATCAGTCGACAGTCGACAGTCAACAGTCGATGGTCGATGGTCGTCAGACGATCAGTCAACTGTCAACCGTCAACTGTCAACTGCCTGCAACAGTTCCAGCGAGGTCAGCTCCGCCACCGGCTCACGGAACGAGCAGGAGCCAAACCCCAGCGCCCCGCACCTTCGCGCGTCGGCTATCGCGTCGAGCGAAATGCGACGGCCATGCCAGGCGGCGCCCGTCTCGTCGAAGCGGAAGGCTTCGGGCGACGTCTCGTCGAGCAGCCTCGAACGAACCGCGCGAGATCGGGTGCCGGCGGGAAGGCCTCGGCCGTCACCCCGCCCACAGTCGCGGACGCCGGTCTCCGGGCCGCGGTACCCGACGAGCTGGAAGCCGAACGCACTCTGGTAGTAGTGGACCGCCTGTCTGGCGTTGCCGACGTAGAACTCGAGGTAGTCGGTGCCGTTGATCGGGAAGACGTCGGTCGCGCGTTCGGTGGCGGAGACGGGGGCTGGGCTGTAGGCGTGGTTCTCTCGCTTCGCGGCGCGGGGGCCGCCTGAACTGGACTCAAGCTCGATGATTCCACTGTAGACAGCGGTCGGGAGGCTGTCAAACGCCACGGATCAGATGCCGGCTCTGCGCCCGTCGATCAGCGCAGAGGGCGCAGAGGCCGCGCCTCGTCTCGCCCGGGCCGTGATAGCATCGCGCTCGCCTGCCGGCGGCTGGCCGGCTGACACGACTAGCCGATGATCTACCTCGAGATCCTGCTCATGGCCCTGGCGCTGTCCGCCGACGCCTTCTCGGTCGGCGCGGCGCTGGGCCTCCGCTATCGCAGCGCGCGCCAGACGTTCCGCCTGGCGTTCCACTTCGGCCTCTTCCAGGCGCTGCTGCCGCTCATCGGCGCCCTGCTCGGGACCGTTCTCCTCGGTTGGGTCGAGCGCGCAGACCACTGGATCGCCTTCAGCCTGCTGGCGCTCCTCGGCCTGCGGATGATCCGTGCCGGCCTTCACCAGGGGGAGCGCGCGGCGCAATCCGCCGACCTGACGCGCGGCTGGAACCTGGTCGGGTTCTCGCTCGCCGTCAGCCTCGATGCGCTGGCCGTCGGCATCAGCCTGCCGGCGGCGCAGGCCCCGATCGCGCTCTCGGTGACGACGTTCGGGATCATGGCGGCTGGCGCCACCGTCGTCGCGATGCGGCTGGCCGCGTCGATCGGTGCGCGCGTGGGCGGCCGTGCGGAGATCGTGGCCGGGTGCGTGCTCGTCGCGATCGGGCTGAAGATCCTGAACGACCACATCCACTTCCTTCCGATTGGGTAGGGCCTCCCTGATCGTATAATCCCCGGCGCAGCCCGTGCCTTTCGCAGAGGTGAAACATGACCCGACGCGCGTGTGCCGTCGCCCTCGTCTTGTCGTTCGCCGTGGCCGTCTCGGTCTGGTCTCAGCCTCGACGCATGGAACTGGACGATCTCGGCCGTGTCGTCCGCGTCTCCGACCCGCAGATTTCCCCCGATGGCAAGTCGATCGTCGTTGTCGTCGCCCACGCGAACTACGAGGAGAACCGGTACGACGGCGAGCTCGTGCTCGTGGACATCGCGACCGGCGCGCGGCGCAGCCTGACGTTCGACCGGCGAGGCGTGGGACATCCGCGATGGTCGCCGCAGGGCGACCGCCTGGCGTTTCTTGCCGCAGGAGGCACAGGGCAGACCGGGGCGCAGATCTTCGTCCTGCCGATGGCGGGCGGCGACGGGCACCGCCTGACCAGCGTGGCCAGCGGCGTGCAGCAGTTCGCCTGGTCGCCCGACGGCCGCACGATCGCCTTTGCGGCCGCCGACGAGCCAGAGAAGAAGACCGGCGTGGAGCGCCACAACCTGTCGTTCGAGGTCACCAACGATCACTTCCTCACGACCGCCGCGCCGACGCCGACCCACATCTGGCTGGTGCCGTCCGATGGCAGCGCCGCCGCCCGTCGCCTGACATCCGGGAGCTGGAGCCTGCCGGTCAGCTATCCGCCGGGTGCGCCGGCCTCGCCGCTGTCGTGGTCGCCCGACAGCAAGGCGATCGCGTTCGTGCGCACGCCGAGCGCGCACCCGGGGGACCGCGGGCAGAGCACCATCCAGATCGTGGACGTGTCCAGCGGCCAGATGCGGCCGCTGACCGACGCCGAGCGGTTCGAAGGCTACCCGTCGTTCTCGCCGGACGGCTCGCGGCTGGTCTACTGGTACCCGCGTGAGGGGAATCGCTCCAACGTCACCGAGGTGCACCTCGTCGCGGCGTCCGGCGGCGAGGGCAAGAGCCTGACGCGGGCCATCGATCGCAACATGGCGCGCTCCATCTGGATGCCCGACGGCCGCGCGCTGCTCGTCGGCGCCAACGACAACACGCGCGTGTCGCTGTGGCTCCAGCCGATCGAGGGGCCCGCGCGGCGGCTCGATCTCGGAAACGTCAGCCCCGCCTCCTCGTTCTGGGTGGACGTCGCGGTCGGCCGGGACGGCTCGATCGCCTTCGTTGGCAGCGAGTCGAAGCGGCCGGCCGAGCTCTACTACATGCCGTCGGCGACCGCGGCGCCCAGGCGCCTGACCGATCTGAACGCGGAGGTGGCGGCGCTGGACCTGGGACGCAGCGAAGTCGTCCAGTGGCAGTCGGACGGCTTCACGCACAACGGCACCGTCACCTATCCGCCGCAGTTCGCGGCCGGCACCAAGTACCCGCTCGTCCTGGTCGTGCACGGCGGCCCCCGCACGGCGTCGCTCGACAGCTTCTCGGCGCAGGCGCAGCTCATGGCCGCGCATGGCTGGGTGGTCTTCCAGCCGAACTATCGCGGCAGCGACAACCTGGGGAACGCGTACCAGCGGGCAATCTGGAACGACGCCGGCGACGGCCCGGGCCGCGACGTGATGGCCGGGGTCGCCGCGCTCAAGAAGCGCGGCGTCGTCGACGAGACGCGCGTCGCCGTCTCAGGCTGGTCGTACGGCGGCTACATGACGACGTGGCTGCTCGGGCACTACCCGGGATGGACCGTGGCGGTCGCGGGAGCGGCGGTGACCGACTGGATGGATCAGTACAACCTGAACGACGGCAACGTGGCCGGGGCGAACTCGTTCGGCGGCTCGCCCTGGACGGGGACGTTCATCGACGCGTACCGCGCGCAGTCGCCCATCACGAATGCCCCGAAGATCCGGACGCCGACGCTCGTCATGTCGAACACCGGCGACTACCGGGTGACGATCACGCAGTCCTACAAGCTGTACCACGCGCTCAAGGACAACGGCGTCGAGACGAGGTTCATCGCGTACCCGCTCTTCGGGCACAACGCCGCCGACCCGGTGCACCAGCGCGACGTGCAGCGGCGGTGGATCGGGTGGATTGCCGATCACTTCGCGGGCAAGCCGCCGACGGAGTGACGTCTTCAGCGCAGAGGGCGCAGAGCGCTTGCGGTTGACTTGGGCAGCAGCTTCTTCGGGAACTTGGCCACGACCGTGTACAGAGGATCCACCACGTTGCCCACGCGCGCCGTCCCCGCCTGCGACACCACCTGGTAGGCCTCCAGCTTGTCGAACCCGTAGTCGGCCACCAGCCATTCGACGAGCTCGACGTGCGCGATCCGGAACGCGTCAATGAGCGGCCGGCCGCTGCCTGCCACCATGATGTGGTCGGCGTCCTCCAGGCGCGGCCAGGCGATCATCCTGCCCTTCACGACGTCGAACTGGAACGTGACGGTCCCCGTCGTCTCGAGCCCGGACCCGCAGACCTCGCCATCACCCTGCGCGGCGTGAACGTCGCCGAAGTAGAAGAGGGCGCCATCGTGGAAGACCGGCAGGTACACGGTGGTCCCTTGCCGCGCATCGGGCACGTCCATGTTACCGCCGAAGGCGCCCGGCCACAGCCCCCCGAAGGCTTCCTCACCGGAGGGGGCGACCGCGACGCGGCCGAGCATCGGCTGCAGCGGAATCTCGATGCGCTTCGAGGCCGAATTCGGGAGGTCGAGGATGCCGACACCCCGCTTTCTGTCGAGCTGCCAGACGAAGCGCCGGGTGGGGAGCGGATCGTTCAGCAGGCGCAGCCGGCCGTCGGTGGCGAGCGCGCTCAGGCCCGCGGGTCTGATGGCCGAGACGGCCGTGTCGCGATTCGGCTGCAGCTTCAGGATCGTGACCACGAGCGTATCGCCCGGCGCGGCCCCGTCGATATAGAACGGCCCGACCTCACCGGGCCACGGCCCGCCCTCCCGCTCGTAGTAGTCGCCGGGCTGCGAGAACGTCTGCGTCTCGACGCTGTCGCCCGGTTTGAGGTGAAGCACGGCGGGGCGGACGGCGAACGTCGCGACCCCACCCTTCGGCGTAAACGTGATCGTTTCGGCCACGGCAACCCCTGTCAGAGCGAGCCAGACAAGCAGGCAAGCGACCTGTTTCATCATGATGCCCTCTGCTTGTTTCCTTCTGCGGTCTCTGCGTGCTCCGCGCTTGGCCGGGCTGAGGCGTCGGGGCGCCCGCTTCACGTTTGCCGGTCGGACCGCAACCGCGCAATCAGCGCGGCCAGAAACGCCCGCAGATCGTGCGGTCCTTTACGAGCGGCGCGGAAGACGCGCGCCATGTCCAGCGTCTCGTACGCGTGCGCGACGACGTTGCGGAATCCGGCGGCGCGGACCAGCCGGTCCGCCAGCGCCGCCTCCAGCACGCCGGCCGCCTCCAGGCGCCGGAAGGCATCGGCATACGCAGCGGGCGCACCGAGCTTCAGCTCGACGCACGCCGCTACGGCCAGATCCACGACGATCTGCGTCGCTTGCCACAAATGGAGGACCACCGCGTCGGAGGCATCCGACGCGGATTGCAGATCGCCCGGGGCTGCAGGCAGGCGCGCAGCGACACGGGCCAGGTGCCGTTCGATCGCCTGGCTCTTCTCGGCCAGGATGTCGGCGGTCAGTGCGCTCACCGGCTCAACTCCGACAAGTACCCCTCGTAGGCCGCGCGGACGACGGGAGCAACGTCGCACCAGAACGACACGGCATCCAGCCAGAAACGATCGTAGGTGCCCATCCGCGCCTCGTAGACCAGCCTTCCTTCGGCGGCGACGCGGTAGCGCAGTTGCCCCCCGGCGCGCGCGAGGTCGACGAGGTCGACACGGTCGGCGTGCAACGTCTCGGCGAGGCGAGCCAGCAGCTCGTCGGCGTCGAAGCCGGCGCCCGCCAGGTACGCGAAGTCCCAGTCGGATTCAGGACGGGCCTGCCCCGTCGCCCGCGAGCCGAACACCACGAAGAGGTGGAGGTCGTCGGCCGCTCGGGCGACGCGCCGCAGCGCATCCAGGACGGCGTCGGGCATGGCGAGATGGTAGCAGATCAGCGCGATTCGGTGGGCTGGCAGGTCGGCCGAAAGGTGACATGCCTGCCGCCGAGGCGCGGCCGACATCTGAAGTCTGAATTCTGGAGCCTGCCTGGGCCCGTCAGTCGCTGCTCTGCCCGAGCGTCACGACCCGGCGGTCGGTCCCACCCTTCTCCGACCTGACGGTCACGGTGACCTTCGAGCCCGGCGCGCCGCTCACGCGCCAGGCCGCCGTGTACAGGCTCTCGGCGCCCGAGCCCCGCGTGCCCCTCAGGAACGGAAACGCGACCGTCTTGCGATCCGTCGTGGCCACTCCCGCCGCGAGTTCGATGGAGACGTCGACCGGCTTCGCCATCTGCGCGAGCCTCGCCTGCTCCATCGACGTGTCCGGGATCGCGAACAGCGGCTTGTCCCGGGGGATGGTGCCCCAGCCGTCGATCTTGTTGAGAAACGGCGCCAGCGTCCAGCGCTCGGTCGTGATGGCGAACAGCCCGCGGTCGGCGTACGCCCAGTCGACGAAGACGCCGTGCCGAACGTCGGGCTGCGCATCCGGCGGGATGCCCGGTTGCATGTCGGTGACGTCGTTGTAGATCGAGGCCACCGGGTAGCCGGTGATCTCGGTGCCTTTCGCCAGCACGGCGCTGAAGTCCTGGAGATCCTGGGTCAGGAAGCCGGTGTCGGGACGCGCGGCGTAGGGCCGCAGGTGGATGCCGCTGGTCGTGTGGAACGACTCGACCTGGCCGATGGCCGGGTGCCCGATGATGAAGTCGACCAGCGCCCGCGGGTTCGACTCCTGGACGATGTAGGTCACGCGCGTGTCGACGAGTCGGGTGACCTGCGGGTCGCGACCGTAGTCCGCGAGGAGGTACCAGGCGAGATAGAGGGCCACCTCTCCGCCCATGACCTCGCTGGCGTGCTGGTTGCCGTCGAAGTACGTGGCCGGCTTCTCCTCCGGTACCGAGCGCGACGGGCAGCAGCAGGTCTCTTCTCACATGGCCGAGACCTCTCCGGTTCGAAGCGGGGCTGGAGCGAGGTGGACGGGATGATACGCGAAGGGGGCGGCCGCCGCCACACTTCCCCACCGCACCATCAGCCACCGCTTGCCACCCCCCATCCGCGTCCACCCTTCGCATCTCCGGCTATGATGTGCCATGCACAAGCGCATCGGCATCCTCGGCGGCATGACGCCCGAATCCACCGTCACCTACTACCAGCACATCGTCCATCGCTATCACGAGCGGTACGGCAACCACGCCTACCCCGAGATCGTCATCTGCTCGGTCAGCTTCCAGCAATTCGAGGATTGGATGGAAGCCGGGCAGTGGGAGGCGATCGGGGCCGCGCTGGCCGACGGCCTGCGCCGGCTGCACGCGGCCGGCGCCGACTTCGCCGTGATCGCGACCAACACGATGCACCTGCTCTTCGACCGCCTGGCCGCGGAGTCGCCGATCCCGCTCATCAGCATCGTCGACGCGACCTCGAACGCCATCGAGCGCGCCGGCCTCCGGACGGTCGGCCTGCTCGGCACGCGTTTCACGATGGAGAAAGCGTTTTACGCCGACGGCCTCGCGCGAAGGGGCATCCGGTCGATCGTGCCGGACGCGCCGGATCGCGCCGACATCCATCGAGTGATCATGGAGGAGCTGTCGGTGGGCCGGCTCGCCGAGGAGTCGCGGCGCCGATACCTCGCGATCATCGACAAGCTGGTCGCGCGCGGCGCTGAAGGCATCGTGCTCGGCTGCACGGAGATTCCGCTCCTCGTCCGCCCCGGGCACACGGCGGTGCCGCTCTTCGACACCGCCGTGTTGCACGCGGAAGAGGCGCTCGAGTACGCGATCGGCCACCCGGCAGCCTGCTGAGCCCGGATGTCCTCTTCTCCTCGAGGACGGCGCTGTGCGCTGTCAGATTCGCAGTCGGGGCGGGCTTCCCCTGAGCCACAGGTTTCCCAGACGCACGGAGGAGCACAATAGCAGATTCTGGTTTGGGCCTCAAACTAAGTTGTGCTTAGATAGCCTCGACATGCCGCGCGCATTCCGGTTCATCCTCGCCCTCGTGGCCGGCCTGGCGGTCCTGACCTGGGTCGCCTCCCGGATCGTCGACGAGACGATGCGGGACTGGTTCGAGAGGGACATCAGGCTTCGTGCCCAGCTCGCCATCAGTGGGGCGCGTGACACACTCATGGCGAACTGGAGCAGGGGCCGGGAGGCTGACCTGGCGACGGTGCTCGACGCGATCGCCCGCGACGAGCGGATCATGGCCGCTGCCGCCTGCGGCGCGGACCTCTCCCTCATGGCGATGACGGCTGAGTACCCCGCCCAGTTCTCTTGCCGCGAGTTCGGGGCTCACGTTCGCGCCGCCGCCGACGCGCCGCCGTCGACCTGGACCACGTGGTCGTCGGTGCTGGCACTCCCTGGTGGCAACGTCGACGTGACGGCGAGCCCCGTGCTCGAAGGCGACCGGGGGCTGGGGTTTGTTGTCCTCGTCCATGACCTGAGCTTCATCGAGCGGCGTGAAGCGACCACCAGGCGGTTCCTCTTGCTCGCATTTGCAGTCCTCGCGCTGGCAGCCTCCGTGATCACCGTTGTGGCGGCGCGGCTCTCGTGGCGCGGGTGGAGCAACGAGCTGCGACGACTGCTCAAGGGCGACGGCCACCGACCAGAATTCCAGCCGTTCCTTCGAGACGTTCGCGATTTGGTCGAACGCCTTGCGTCCGAGCGGGAGGTGGATGGTCTCGGGGGCCTTTGGACGCCACAGAGGCTCAAGAATGCGCTGAGCCGCTACCTCCATGGCGAACGGCTCGTCATTGTGGCAAATCGAGAGCCTTACATCCACGAGCGCACGCCCGACGGACAGGTGACAGTTCGGCATCCCGCCAGTGGTCTCGTGACAGCCCTGGAACCGGTCATGCGCGCGTGCTCCGGGGTCTGGGTTGCACATGGAGGTGGCTCGGCAGACCGGGAAACCGCGGATCAACATGGCCGAGTGCGAGTGCCTCCCGGCGAGGGGTCCTATGCCATCCGCCGAGTCTGGCTCTCACCGGAAGAGGAGAACGGGTACTACTATGGCTTCGCAAATGAAGGGTTGTGGCCCCTTTGCCATATCGCTCACACCCGCCCGGTTTTCCGCAGCGAGGACTGGAGACACTACCAGGCGGTCAACCAGAAGTTCGCCGACGTCGTGTGCTCAGAGGTGGACTCGGATGAACCCATTGTTCTCGTCCAGGACTATCACTTCGCCCTGGCGCCGCGGATGATCCGCGAGAAGCTGCCGCGCTCCACCATCCTCAGCTTCTGGCACATCCCGTGGCCGAACTCGGAACACTTCGGAATCTGCCCCTGGCGTGACGAGCTGCTCGCGGGGATGCTCGGCAGCAGCATCCTTGGCTTCCATACCCAGTTCCACTGCAACAACTTCATCGACACCGTGGATCGGTTCCTCGAGGCGCGCATCGACCGTGAGCAGAACGCGGTCGTCCATCAGCGGCGGACCACTCTGGTCCGCGCGTATCCGATCTCCATCGAGTGGCCCAGCGGCTGGCTGAAGACCGTGCCAACTCCCGCCGAGTGCCGCGCGAGCGTGTTCGCGGAACTCAAGCTCGCGCCGGACGCGCTGCTCGGCGTCGGCGTCGACCGCCTCGACTACACGAAAGGCATCGAGGAGCGACTGTCGGCTGTCGAGCGATTGCTCGAGCGGTTCCCAGCACTGCGCGGCCGTTTCACGTTCGTGCAATTGGCGGCGCCGAGCCGGACCGTCATCGACCGCTATCGTCAGCTGAACGAGAGCATCGGACAGGTAGCGGCGCGGATCAACGGCCGTTTCGGTGCTGAAGCCTATCGGCCGGTCATCGTCTTGCGCGCGCACCATGAACCTCCTACGGTCTTTCGGTACTACCGTGCCGCGGATCTTTGCTACGTGAGCAGTCTGCACGATGGCATGAACCTAGTGGCCAAGGAGTTCGTTGCCGCGCGCGACGATGAGCGCGGCGTCCTGGTGCTCAGCCACTTCACAGGCGCCGCGAGGGAGTTGACGGAGGCGCTCATGGTCAACCCGTATGACCTGGAGGAGGCCAGTTCTGCGCTGGCCGCCGCGCTGAACATGCCGGCCGAGCAACAGCAAGACAGGATGCGCGCCATGCGGACGTTCGTCGCCGAGTTCAATGTCTACCGCTGGGCAGGAAGGATGCTTGTCGATGCTGCTCGTCTTCGACGGCGAGACAGACTCACAGGGCGCCTAGGCGAGCGCCCCCTCGACCAGGCGGACAGGTCATGAAGCACATCCTCGCCCGCGCCAACCTCGAAGTGCTCCGGCAGTTCGCGTGGTCAAAGGTCCTGCTTGCCCTGGACTACGACGGAACCCTGGCTCCCATCGTGGCGGACCCGGAACAGGCGGTCATGCGTGCCGCCACCCGCAAGCTCTTGGAACAGCTCGCAAGGGTCTATCCATGCGTGGTGATCTCGGGCCGGGCTCAGGCAGATGCGCGCCGACGGCTGAAGGGGGCCGGTGTCTTGGAAGTAATTGGAAATCATGGCGTCGAGCCCTGGCAGGTTTCGGATCGGTTCTTGCGCCAGGTTCAGCGGTGGCGACCCATCCTGGAGCGGCGCCTTGCCCGGCTTCAGGGCGTGATGATCGAGGACAAGTCGTTCTCCATCGCCATTCACTACCGGCGGTCGCGCGAGAAGAAGAAGGCACGCGCCGCGATTCGGGAGGCCGCAGCCTCACTCGGCGAGGTTCGATCGATCCCGGGAAAGCAGGTTGTGAACATCCTGCCGGGACGGGCTCCTCACAAAGGCATCGCTCTCGAGAAGGCGCGTGCCCGTCTTGGCTGCGATACGGCGGTCTATGTGGGCGACGACGAGACCGACGAGGATGTCTTCGCGCTCGACCAGCCTGGCCAGTTGCTGGCGATTCGCGTTGGCAGAAAGAACACGTCGTTGGCCGCGTACTACATACGCAGCCAGGCGGAGATCGACGAGTTGCTGCGGAACGTACTCGAGATGCGACAGAAACGAGGGACCGGAAGGAGAGCAGGATAGTGAAAGCGGCTGCTGGCCTTGCGTCGAATGAGACCGCGGCGTCACCACCGCTCGGCGACGTGCTCGAGTTCCTGCGTCTGATTTGGGCCGTCGATCACGGGCTTCAGGCAACGTCGAGGCGGATGGCGGTGTCGCTCGGCGTGACGGGGCAGCAGCGCCTGGTCATGCGCATGATTGGCCGGTTTCCCGGGATCTCTGCCCGCCGACTCGCCGAACTGTTGTACCTCCATCCGAGCACGCTGACGGGCGTGCTCAAGCCACTCGAGCAGCGCGGCCTGCTCAGTCGAAGACCGGATCCGCGGGACGGTCGGCGTGCTGCCCTGGGCCTCACCGAAAAGGGCCGGAGGTCAGACGTGGAGGCCGGCGGCACGGTGGAGTTGGTGGTTCAACAGGCGCTATCGGGCCTGCCTAGAGGCAAGGTGCTGGCCACCCAGGAGGTGCTGTGCTTGCTGGCCAAGGCCCTTGGAGCCCACTCAAAGCTGAGGCCGCGAATCCGTCCGTAGACCCAGCGGTGGAGGTGAAGTAGACCACGGGAGGGCCATCGGATGGACCTGCTGCTCCGGGACGTGACGTTCGGGCTCCGCCTGCTGCGGAAAGACAAGGGCTTCACCCTCGCGACCGTGCTCACGCTCGCCCTGTGCATCGGCGCGAACACGGCGCTCTTCAGCGTCGTCCGCTCGGTGCTGATGCGGCCGCTTCCCGTGCCCGAGCCCGACCGCCTCGTCCGCATCTACAACAGCTACCCGCGGGCAGGCGCGGAGCGCGGCGGGAGCGGGGTCCCGGACTACTACGACCGCGTCACGGGCGTCACGGCGCTCGAGACACTGGCGCTTTTCGACACGCGTAATCAAACCGTCGGCGAGAACGGACGGCCCGAGCGCATCCTGGGCATGCAGGTGACGCCGTCCTTCTTCCGCGTCGTCCGCGTGAAACCCCAGATCGGCCGCGCGCTCAGCGATGAGGAGGGCGAGCTCGGCCACGAGCAGAAGGTCGTCCTCAGCCACGCCCTCTGGCAGGAGGCCTTTGCCGGCGACCCGAAGGTCCTCGGCCGCGACCTTCGCGTGGACGGCAGGCCCTTCACCGTGGTCGGCGTGATGCCGGCGGGTTTCCAGTTCCTCGACCCCGAAGTCCGGATGTGGACGCCACTGGCATTCACGGCCCAACAGAAGTCGGACGAGGCGCGGCACAACAACAGCTGGGAGAGCATCGGCCGGCTGCGGCCAGGGGCCACGATCGGCCAGGCGCAAGCGCAGGTAGACGCAATCAACGCCGCGAACCTCGAGCGGTTCCCGAGCTTCAAACGGATCCTGGTGAACGCCGGCTACCACACGAGAGTCGTCCCGCTGCAGGATGATCTCGTGCGGGACGTCAAGGGGACGCTGTACCTGCTCTGGGGCGGCACGCTCTTCGTGCTGCTCATCGGGTGCGTCAACGTAGTGAACCTGGCGCTCGTCCGCTCCAGGATTCGGCTGAGGGAGCTCGCGACGAGGTTCGCGCTCGGAGCCGGGCGATGGCGCGTGGCGCGCCAGCTCCTCACTGAAAGCGTCCTCATGACACTCGCGAGCGGGGGCCTGGGCCTGCTGCTCGGGTGGGGAGCGCTCCGCGCGCTCGGCACCCTCAACCTCGAGCAGATCCCACGCGCCAGCGAGATCCGGCTCGACGGCGTGGCGACGGCTTTCACGCTGGCGCTCGCTCTGATCGTGGGCCTCGTGATCGGCGCGTTTCCGCTCGCGAGCGTGTTCCACGTCAACTTGAGCTCTGTCTTCCGCCAGGACGGGCGGACGGGGACCGCGGGGCGGGGCCCCCGTGCCCTTCGGCGCGCGCTGGTCGCGGCGCAGGTCGCCCTCGCGTTCGTGCTCCTGCTCGGGGCCGGCCTGCTGCTGGCGAGCTTCCGGCGGGTCCTGTCGGTGGATCCCGGGTTCGACCCGCGTCACGTGCTGACCGCCACCGTGACCCTGCCGCCCTCACGCTACGGGGGGGACACGGAGATGCGCGCCTTCACGGGCGAGGCGCTCACGCGCATCCGGGCGCTGCCTGGTGTCACCAAGGCGGGCGCGACCAACAGCATTCCCTTCGGTGGAAACTACAGCGACAGCGTGATATTCGCCGAGGGGTACCAGATGCAGCCCGGCGAATCGGTCATCGCGCCGGCACGGGTCGTGGCCAGCCCCGGCTACTTCGAAGCGATGGGTACCCGGCTCCTGCGCGGCCGGCTCTTCGACGATCGCGACACGAAGGATGCGCAACCCGTGGTCGTGGTCGACCAACGGCTCGCGCGGAGATTCTGGCCCGGTCGCGATCCGATCGGCAGACGCATGTACTTCCCTTCCAATCCCGACGACCTGCTGGCAACCAGCGAGAAGACCAGGTGGCTGACGGTGGTCGGCGTGGTCGGCGAGGTCAAGCTGCAAGCCCTGGTCGCGTCGCAGGAGCCGGTCGGCGCGTACTACTTCCCCTACGACCAGTCCGCCGCTCGTACGGTGACGTTCGCGATCAAGACCAGCACGGAGCCGACCTCGCTCGTGGGCGCGGTCCGAAGGGCAGTCGCCGCCATCGATCCCGAGCTGCCCGTCTTCTCGACGAAGACGATGGAGGAACGCACCGAGGAATCGCTGGTGACGCGGCGCTGGCCCGTGATGCTGTCGATCAGCTTCGGCGCCCTCGCCCTGTTCCTCTCGGCGGTCGGCATCTACGGCGTGCTCGCCTATCTCGTCACGCAGCGAACGAAGGAGATCGGCATCAGGATGGCGCTCGGCGGCAGCCCGCGGTCGATCTTCGATCTCGTGCTGAGGGAGGGCGTGGCGCTCGTCGGCATCGGCTTCGCGCTCGGCGCGGCAGGCGCGTTCGCGATCAGGCGAAGCCTCGAGGCCCAGCTCTACGGGGTGCGGCCGACCGACCCCGCCGTTCTGGCTGTCGTGACCGTCGTGCTCGGCGCGGTCGCGCTGGTGGCCTGCATCGTTCCGGCGGGCCGCGCCACGCGCATCGATCCGGTGCTCGCGCTGAACCAGGAGTAGGCGGTCTCACACCTGCTCCCACGGATCCGACGCGTTTCAGGTCCAATTATCTGGCCGCGCCGATTCAGGCATTTGGATCCGTTCGGGGACCATGCCGATTACATCTCGACACTTGAACTTCTGCTCGTTCTGGCGCAGAATCCCTCTGTCTCTCGCCCCACCGCAGAACACCTGGTGCCGCGTAGCACCGTAGACAACGTCAAGGAGGGAAGACGTGAAGCGCAAGCCTTTGGTCCGGCGGTGCACCCTGGCGCGACTTCTTGCGCTTGGGGTCGTCATCGCGCTCATGCCCCTGCCCGTCGCGGCCGGGGAGCCGAATCAGGCAGCGGCCTCGCCGCACCGTATCGCGTCATCGGTGCAGAAAGTCGTTGCGAGCTTGCCCCAGCCGGCACCGGCAAAGACGGCCTGGCAGGCGCGCGAGCAGCAGGCCGGCGGACCGGAGCTCAGCTCACCATCGTTCTTCAAGCGGCCGATTGGTATCGCCGTCATCGCGGTCGTGGGCGCCGGGACCGCGTACGCCATCTACTCGGCATCGCACGACCGCATCCATTCGCAAGCGCGCTAGGAGAGGGAGGCGCTGTATGAGTTGGACGAAACGACATCTTGTACTCATCGCGGCCCTGCTCCTGCTGACCGCCGGGGCATGGCCCGCTTCATCGCAGACGCTGACCGGCACGATTTCCGGCAGGGTGGTCGACGAGCAGGGCGGCGTGCTGCCCGGCGCCACCGTCACCCTGACGGGCAGGACCGGTTCGGTCATCCAGGTGACGGACGCGCAGGGCGAGTTCCGCTTCATCGGGTTGAACGTCGGCACCTACTCGGTCAAGGCCGAGCTGCAGGGGTTCCGTCCGAAGGTCGAGGAGAATCTCGCTCTTGGGATCGGCAAGACCATCGATCTCAGGATGGCGCTTGCCGTCGGCGGCCTGAGCGAGACCATCGAGGTCACGGCCAACGCCGTGACGGTGGACACCACGACGACGGCGACCGACACGACGATCTCACAGCAGCTGCTCTTCAGTATGCCGCTCTCGCGCACCAACGCGGCGGTGAACATTCTGAACAACGCCCCCGGGATCAACAGCGGGTCGGCGTACGGCGGCGCCTCGGACTACGGCAGCGCGCTGATGCTCGACGGCGTGGACACGCGCGACCCTGAGGGCGGCAGCGCCTGGACCTTCTTCAACTACAACATCATCGACGAGGTGCAGATCGGCGGCATCGGCGCGGCGGCCGAATACGGCGGCTTCACGGGCGCCGTGATCAACACGATCACCAAGTCGGGCGGGAACCGGTACTCGTCGCTGAGCGAGCTCCGCTACACCGGCGACAAGCTGGCAGGCGACAACGTGACGGGCACGACCGCGGTGCAGCAGAACCCCGGTCTCGGCGAGGCGGCGATCGTCAAGAAGCGGACCGACTACACGGTGCAGCTCGGCGGCCCGGTCAGGCAAGACAAGGTCTTCTTCTTCGGCAGCGTGCAGCGCTACTCGGTCCAGGACGACCCGACCGGCCCGCGCACACTGCACACCGAGGTGAGCCCGCGGTTCAACGCCAAGTTGACCTTCCAGCCGACGCCGTCCGACAGCATCATCGGCTCGATGCAGTACGACTCGTACAACCAGACGGGGCGCGCCGGGTTCCCGGGCGCCGCGTACTCGACCCAGCAGCAGACGGTGAACCAGGACTCGCCCGAGTACATCTGGAACGCGCAGTACCGGAAGGTGTTCGGGTCGAGCACGTTCTTCGAAGCAAAGTTCACCGGCTACGGGGGGGCCTACTACGACCTGAACCCGATCGACATGTCGCCGATCCACTACGACGGCGAGACCGGCGGCTACACGGGGGGCGCCGGATATGTCGCCCAGTACGACCGGACACGCAACCAGTTGAACGCCTCGCTCACGAAGTACGCGACCGCCGCCGGCACGCACAACTTCAAGTTCGGCGTGGAGATCGAGCGGAGCTCGATCCGCAACCGGAGCCACTACACCGGGCCGAACAACACCTATTTCTACGACTACGGTGGCCTCCCCTACCTCGCGTACGGCTACTCGTACGACCTGCAGGGAAAGATCGCGCGCAACTCGTTCTACGCGCAGGATCAGTGGAAGGCGGGCCGCGTGACGGCGAACCTCGGCGTGCGCGTGGACCAGGTCCACGGAAGCGACAAGACCACCGGCCAGCAGGTCTACAGCACCTTCTCGGTGGGTCCGCGCCTTGGCGTGGCGGTCGACCTGCTCGGCACCGGCAAGTCGGTGCTGCGCGGCTACTACGGCCGGATGTTCGAGGGCGCGAACTTCGCCCCGTTCGAACGCGCGGTCTCCGGGGCCAGCGACTGGGTGACCTACGAGGTCGGTCCCAACTGGAAGACCCTCACCGAGATCGACCGGAGCCCCCAGTTCGGCAAGTACAGCGTCGACCCGAACATCAAGCAGGTCGGCATGGATGAGATCAACGGCTCCTTTGAGCAGATGCTCAGGCCGAACGTGAAGGTGACGGTCACCGGGATCTACCGGAACAACATCAACTTCATCAACTCGATCTTCCCGGCCGCCCGATGGTCTGCCGTCACCCGGAGCATCCCGACCTGCTCCGGCTGCGCGCCCGGAAATCAACTGAGCGGCCAGTACACGGCCTGGAGATGGGCCAACAGAGGCCAGGTGCCCGAGCAGTACCTGATCACGAACTACGACGGGTTCCAGTTCCTGGCGCCCGACGGCAGCGTGATCGGGACAGCCAACCCGTACCGTAGGTACTACGGGTTGATGTTCATCCTGCAGAAGGCGATGGGGAATCGTTGGGCGGCACAGGTCTCGTACGTCTGGTCGCGGACGAGAGGCACGATCGACAATTCCGGCTTGCAGAACCAGTGGAACTACAACTGGCAGACGCCGAACGCCTCGCTCATCAACGCGGACGGCTTGGCCACGATGGATCGGACGCACGAGGTCAAGGCGTATATCAGCTACCAGGTCCCGACGATCGAGGTCGGGTTGAACGCTTACTACCGCATCATGAGCGGCATCACCTACACTGCGTATCAGCACATCAGCGCCAGCGCGTTCAACTACACGAGGGCGATCGACGTCAACCTCGTGCCGCAGGGCAGCGGCCGCAACCCGACGCTGCAGCTCGTCGACCTCCGCGCGGAGAAGATCTTCAACGCCGGCGTCAACCGGTTCGGGATCTACTTCGACATCGAGAACCTGTTCAACGTGGGAACGGTGACCGGCACGCAGAGCCGCTACCCGAACCGCACGCTTATCGGCCACACGGTGTACTTCGGGGCGCCATCCGGCATCACGCCCGGCCGCCAGGCGACGCTCGGTCTGCGGTGGTCGTTCTAGACGGAGGAGGGAGTAGCGAGTAACGCGTAACGAGTAACGCGTAACGGGTAACGAGTAACGCGTAACGGGTAACGAGTAACGAGACGCCCCTGGGGCAACGGGCTCCAGGGGCGTTTTCTTTTTCGGGCGGCTCGCGACGGTCAATGCAGAATGCAGAATCACTGTTGTCCACATTGCGGTGGCCGGGGCGTGTCTCGAGCAGCCAACCAGGCGAGCAGCGCGATCACGACGGCACGAAACACGCGTCGACGGCCCAGGTACGCGCTGAGGCGGGGCGACATCTCCGGCCGGGGACACGCCGAATCGCTCGGCGATCCTCCCCAGCCGACGACGCGTCCCCCGCGGGAAACGCGCCACTGGCGCGTTTCCACTCGACTTGGCGGTCGGCACGTTCGGCCAAGTCGAAAGCGGGGCCCCTCCGCGCTGTCGAGCGGTTGGCGGAGCGAGACACGCCCCGGTGCCAGACCGCAATTTGGACAAGACTGATGCAAAATGCAGAATGTAACAGGGCGGCCAACCTCAGTTTCTGCGGTCTGCATTCGACAGCGAAGCTATCGGCCGCGTGGCTTCACCCGCGCTTCCAGCGCCTTGCCCGCTGCCAGTTCGCGCTGCGCGTCCGCGAGCCTGCCCCGCCGCTCGAACACGCCGGCAATCACATAGTGCCCGAGCGGCGCGACCGGCGAGCGCGGTCCGATCTCCAACCCCTTGCGCGCCATTGTCAGCGCCTGGTCCAGATCGCCGCCGTCGAGGTACGCCTTCGCGAGATAGAAATAGCCTTCCGCGAACTGGACATTCGCCTCGACCGACTGTTTGAGCGCCGCAATCTGCTGGGTCTGGTCCCCGAGCCGCTCGTACAGCCGGCCGAGGTTGAACGCGGCTTTGTAGGACGCCGGGTGGATCTCCAGCTCCTTCCGGTACTCGGCTTCCGCCGTCCCCCAGTCCTCGCGGGCCTCGGCGATGAGCGCCAGGTTGAAGTGCGCCAGCCGCACGTCGGGCTTGAGCGCGATCGCCTCGCGGATCTCCTGCTCGCCGCCGGCCAAATCGCCCGCCTGGAACGCCAGCACGCCGAGCGCGTTGCGCGCGGGCGCCACCCTCGGGTCGATCTCCAGGGCGGCGGCGAACTCGCGGCGCGCCGATGCCGCGTCGCCGCGATCCAGATAGATCTCGCCCATCTCGTAGCGCACGTACGCGTTCTTCGGATCGACCCGCAGGTACTGCTCGTACCCGGCGAGCGCCGCGTCATCCTTGCCCAGCGCGCGGTATGAGTTGGCCATGTTGATCAGCGCCAGGTCGTAGTCGGGCTTCAGCTCCAGCGACTTCTTGAAATACCCGATCGCCTCGTCGAACCTGCGGGCCTTGAAATACTGGTTGCCGAGCATGAACCAGGCGTCGATGACGTCCGGGTCGGCGGAGGTCACCTTCCGCAGGAGAGTGGTCGCCTCCTCGAAGCTGTCCTCTTTTTCCTTGGAGATCTCCTGCGCGGCGTTCATCAGGTTGAACAGCTCGATCTTGTCCTTCGGGTCCGCGCGCTCGGTCCGGGGGCTCGCGCTCGTAGCAACGAACGAGCCGATGTAGCCCAGCGCCGCCAGGCGCGCGCGCACCTCCGGATCGACGTCCGGCGCAGGCTGGTCGGTGGGCGCCGCCGCCGTGAACCGGTCGCGGAGCTGCCGCAGGCGCGCCAGCATCTGGTCGGCCAGCGTCCGCCGCTGCCCGTACAGGTTCTGCGCCTCGTGCGGGTCGCGGCCGAGGTCGTACAGCTCGGGCCTCGGCGCGTCGAACACCTTGTAGCGGCCGACGCGCATCGCGCGCGTGTCCGCCCAGCCGAAGTGGTGCAGCGGGTACATCGACTCGGAGTACGACTCGAGATTGAGCTCGCGCTTCGCGCCCGTCATCAGCGGCACCAGCGTCGTCCCGGAGATCCCCTTCGGCGCCGGCAGCCCGAGCAGGTCGAGGACGGTCGGCATCAGGTCCACCTCGCGGACCGGATCGGCCACGCGCTTCCCCCGCAGCCGATCGAACGGCGCGCGGATGACGAACGGCACCCGCGTGGTGGCCTCGTAGATGAAGAACCCGTGCGACGCCTCCCCGTGCTCGTCCAGGCTCTCGCCGTGGTCGCCGACGACCGCGATGATGGTCCGAGCCAGCAGCCCCTGCCCGTCGAGGAATTCGATCACGCGGCCGAGCTCGGAGTCGGCAAATGCAATCTCGCCGTTATAGGGATGACCCGCATACTGGGTCTTGTACGGCTCGGGCGGCTCGTAGGGCGTGTGCGGGTCGTAGAAGTGCAACCACGCGAAGAAGCGCCTGTCTTTCACCTTCTCGAGCCACGGCAGCGCCCGGTCGACCACCTCGTTCGCGGGACGCTGCACGGCCCCGCCGAGACCACGGACCTTCGTCGTGTCGAAGTCGTCCACGTAGGTGTCGAACCCGATGTTGAGGCCCCACTTGCCGTCGAGCACGTACGCGGCCACGACGGCGCCGGTCTGGAAGGACGCCCGCTTCAGCACGGTGGCGAGCGTCGTCTCCCTGGGCGACACGAAGAAGCCGCCGTTGTCCCGCACGCCGTGCTCCGGCGGAAACCGGCCGGTGAAGATGCTGGTGTGCGCGGGAAGCGTCAGCGGAGCGACCGCCTCGGTCTGCTCGAACAGCACGCCGTCGCGGGCGAGGCGATCGAAGACGGGCGTCGCGACGTTGGCTGCCCCGTACGCGCCCATGCGGTCCGCGCGCGTGGTGTCGAGCGTGACGACGAGCAGGTTCAGCCGATCGCGGGAGACCCCGCGCGGCAGCCGGCCGAGCTCGATCCCGCCGGCCGCGCGCTCGGGCCGCGTGCTCCAGACCAGCCATGCGCCGGCTGCGCCGACGAGAACGGCGCCCGCCAGCGCCCAGAGCAGCCAGCGCACTCGTCTCCGCCTCGGCTCAGCAGTTCGGGGTTTCGAAGGAGGAGCAGGCATTCCCGCTCAATGGTTGACCGGCGGGGCGGACCGCGTCAACAGACAGGCGCGCCCGCCAGGGCCGGGAGCTCCACATGCGCTGGTAGAAATCTCATGGTGGGGCAGACACTGAAGGTCTGCCCGCTGGCGTGGGCGTGTCGGGCACCCGGCTCTTGTAGGGTACGGCTTCAGCCGTGCCAGGTACCGAGCCGCCCACCGGCTCTTCGCAGGGTTGAAGCCCTGCGCTACGTGAGTTCTACTGACTGCTGTTCGTGCGCTTGCCCGGTTGCAACCCGAGCACGTAGCGGTCGTACCAATCCAGGTGCCGCTGCAGCCGGTCCCTCAGGTAGCTGGGTTTCGTCAGCCCGTGAAACTGCCCGGGATAGATCACCAGCTGGGTTGGGACGCCCAGGCTGCGCAGCGCCTGGTACATCTGCTCCGAGTTAAGGAGCGGAACGTTGAAGTCCTTCTCGCCGCACATGAAGAGCGTCGGCGTCTTGATGCGATCGGCATGGAAGAAGGGATACGAGATCTTCATGTACGTGTCCAGGGTCTTCCAGGGCACGCCGAGCTCGACGTCGTACTGCCGGATGTACTGGTCCGTGCCCCACACAGCCAGCATGTTCGACTCGCCCGCTCCGCTGACGGCCGCCTTGAAGCGGGTATCGCTCGCGATCGTGTAGTTGGTGGTCAACGCGCCGTAGCTCCACCCGCCGATGCCGAGCCGCTCGGGATCGGTCACGCCCGCGGCAACCAGATGGTCGATCGCGGCAAGCACGTCCTCGACCTCCAGGTGTCCCCAGTCGGCGAAAATCGCGCGGATGAACGCCTGCTCGCGACCCGAGCTGCCCCGATAGTTGGGGGCCACGACCACGTAGCCGTGGGCCGCGAACGCGTGCCACAGGAACCTGAACTCGAAGGTGTCCTGGTTGAAGGGAACCGGGGCCCCGCCGTGGATGTAGGCGATCGTGGGGTACTTCGTGCCGGGCGTGTAGTCCGGCGGCTCCACCACGACGGCGTGCACCTCGGTTCCGTCCTTGCTCTTGAAGCTGATGCCTTCCACCGGGCCGAGCGTGACCTGCTGCAGTAGCTCGCGGTTTTGCGCCGACAGCGGGCGGAGCTTCCCGCCTTCCAGCGCCATGACCTCGTAGGGCTCGCTCGGCCGCGAGGCGGTTACCACGATCTTCCCCTGCGGTCCGAGCTCGAAGTCCCTCAGCGTCCCCATCCCGCTCGAAACTGGCTCGACCTCGCCACCGCTCGCAAGGACCCGGGCGGCCCGCACGTACCGATCGTCCTCGACCAGGAAGTAGAGGAACTTGCCGTCCAATGACCAAGCCAAGTCCCTCGCCGCCCGGTCGAGGCCCGGGGCCACGAGTCGGGGTTCGCCGCCGGCGGTGGGAATCACGGCGATGCGGGGCGCGTCGTAGAAGAAGTACTTGGGAGGCCCGCCCTGCAGATACGCGATCGTCTTCCCATCGGGGCTCCAGGCCGCTCGCGTCCTCTGGTCCGGATCGTTGTCCGCGCCTTCGAAGGTCGTCAGCTGCCGGGCCTCCGCGCCGGCGCGCGCCTCGACGAGGTAGATGTCCCAGTTCTCGTGGCGGTCAGGATCCGCGCCGCGCTTGCTCGAGAAGGCGATCGTGGTCCCGTCCGGCGACCACGACGGAAGCGCAGCGTCGAAATCCCCCTTGGTCAGCTGGTCCGCTGTCTCGGTCGCCATGTCGAACACGTAGAGGTGCTCGTGGCGATGGGTCAGGTAGCCCTGCACGTCCTGCTTGAACTGGTAGCGGTCGGTGACAATCGGCGCCGGCGTCTTGTTCTTGCCGGCGTCCTTGGCGGCCTGTTCCGGATCCGGATCCGAGGCCACCAGTGCCAGGCGCTTGCCATCGGGCGACCAGACGAAGTCGGAGACGCCCCCAGACAGCCGCGTGAGCTGGCGCGCCTCGCCGCCGGCTCGGGCCATGATCCAGACCTGGCTGGTCGCCGGCTGATCGCCGCGGGTCGCCCGGAATGCCAGGTATCGTCCGTCGGGGCTCCATAGGGGCTGGGTTTCGCTTTCCTTAGTACTAGCTCGCGTAAATATGGCAACGTATTCTGCTTGCCGGATTTGGCCAGCGCGGTTTACCCTTACGTCCGAGGAGGACGAGCGGTATGCCGCAACAGAGCCCGTATGT
>Ga0315282_10002236_pt1 | contig 35907 bp, 32 predicted proteins | sample YL17G07_20_MG_FD_203693 | JGI IMG/M metagenome (GOLD analysis project Ga0315282, IMG submission 203693) | Sediment microbial communities from Yellowstone Lake, YNP, Wyoming, USA - YL17G07_20 | ecosystem: Environmental > Aquatic > Freshwater > Lake > Sediment | place: USA: Wyoming | collected...
ATGGACCTCTTCACCGATCTCCTCACCTGGCTTGAGACTCATAAGAACGAGCTGACTGAATTTTCCCGTGTAGAGTACTCGACGAAAATCAGTGTTCTTCTTGGTTTCTTTCTCGATATCAATCCCGAATCCCTTCTTGGTCTTCATCGACTTCATAGAACCACCCGTATCCACAACTCTCAACTGTGAGGTTTCTGATAAGTGGCCTCCCTCTATTTCTACTTGGTGCCGAAGTCTAAACGGTGACTAGTTTGGACATCCGATTGGGACGGGCAGGCAAGGCGAAAACCGGGACGTGAGCAGGGAGGCGATACCAACGTGGAAAATGATGAGGGCCAACGAAGCAGACAATCGCATGTCCAGTGATGGACCAACCATGAATTCGGAAGGCGATTGAGTTGTACTTACGTTTCCCTAGAATGTACGAAGAGTGGGCGCAGCCGACATCGATTTTGACTTGCTGGACAAATCTCAATTCAGCGGGATTGAAGTTCGGGAGAACGCATCAAACCCTTTTCTGTTCTTTCTCTCTGCCTTTGTCCCCTATCCGTCCAAACCGTCAGAACTGTCAGAAGTGTCAGAAATGGCTGAGTTCTAGTCCTTCTTGGGTCTGTTCACCCGAGGATCAAAACCACCGAAATATCTCCTGTCCATGTAGTAACCAGAATCTATAATGTTCGTAATGTCTCTCGAGACGTCCTCCTTCGCTTGTGAATCAAGGCGTCGAGATCCATCGTCTGTCCATTCTCCTGGGTTGGAGGGTAAATCTGACTCAGCATAGGGCTCGTTCCTGTATAGCCAGACGACAAAAGCAATAATGAACAAAAGGACGGCAATCCCAGTAGCGAAAATGCTCAGGTCTGGCATCAATAGAGAATTGCCGTTAGTGACTATGAGTATCAAATCTATGGCTACCAGAGTGCAAACGATAGAAACCACGACTCTGTGATACCATCTCAGGTTAGTCACTCTCCCATAGATATGGAGATGTCCATTTCTTGATAAGCCTTTGTGCTTGACCCTCTGGAGGGGTCGGACCGCGTCAATGCCGTCAGAACTGTCAGAAGTGTCAGAGTTGCAAATCCGGGCTGATTTGAACCCTTGTCATCCCCACAAGATTTCATCTGACGAGCTTTTCCTCCTTTCCTGGTCCGTTTCGTGATTGTCCATAACCTAGTTGACCCGCCGTAGGATCGCCTCGAGGTCTCCCTTGGGATTCTTCCATGGCGCATCTTGGGAGTTATGGGCCGAGCGGACTCATCATCCGGCCTCGCCTGCCTTGCTGCTCCCGACCGCTTCCGCCATATAGGCTTCATCATCAGGCATCTTTCAATCGATTCTTACATTTCACGATTCCGCAACACGCAGTCTCACATACCGAACTGAGCAGCGTCGTTCCCATCCTTGTGCGACACGTTGAGACCATTTCGCTCGGCTCAGTGTCTTCACTCTCACATGAGAGTCGTCTCTGTTCTTCAGTATGACATTGAAACTTCCCTGCGTGTGGGTTCTTGACATCCAGTTATGGTCTCTCCCGCCCATCCACGAGTCAAAAAACCGTCACACAGGAGATATGACAAGGCTAGAAAAATGCGTTTGATTTGCCGATCTCCATGACATGAAAACGCATCAGAAGACTTCCCTTGCGCTCAAAACTAGCGGTCGTTCCCGCCCGTCCGCGAGACATTGAAACCAGGTGCATCGTCCTCGAGAACATATGCCGACTGGAATCCGGATGTGGACGTCTGCTCCCATGGCTGAAGACCGCTCCCCTGATCGACTCTCATGGAAAGAACTAAACTGGTTATGTTCAATATGACAGAGCAAGGTCAGGTCCAGAGCCGCCGTCGAAGACTCTGGTCGAGACATCAAGTGGTCTGCGTTTCGAAGTAGGTGATTGACGTGAGAAGAAGGAAGAAGTTGCTGATAATCGAGTGCATCCCGAAGTGTGAGAGGCTGGACGAATCGGTCGTGTTGTCGAACTTCCTAAAGATGACGCAACCCGAGAAAGTGAGAACAAGGAGAATCGCTGGCAAGACACAATTCCTTAGCTACCTGAAACGGAAAGCGGATATGAACGAGTTCGGCTATGTCCACCTCTCCGGTCACGGAGACCCGGACAACAACAGGTTCGAGCTCGCATCCGGCTATGTCTCCCCCGAGGAGTTCCCGGAGCAATGCTTCGACGGTAAGGTGGTCACGTTCTCTGCATGCGGAATGAGCAGGAGCGGATTCGTAGATCCATTCATGGATTGGACCGGTGCCAAACACGTCATCGCGCCAGCTCGCGACGTAATCTTCGTGGATGCAGCCGTCTGGTACATCAACTTCTATTACCTCGTCCTTCACCACAGGTTCACTCCCGGGAAAGCCTACGATCGAACAGATGAGATCCTGAGAGGAAAAGCGAAGGGAGGATTCCAGTACTGGACTTAGGCGGCATATTTGATGCTTTTTCAGACCTGCCGTTCGATTGGAGCCCCAGTCACATCCGATGACTTCTTTTCTCTGATTCTCCTCCAATTGGTCCGTGAAGCACCACTATCTAGATGCCGTGAACCAATCGCCAGTGTTTCTCTAAGGTGGTTGTCTCCGCTTGGGACGGATTTCTTGGCCCATGAGATTGGGTGAGACCACCGGCAGCTCGTCTGGATAGCGATATCCGACTCAGTCTGTTTCTCTCAGAAAAGGATCGATAATCTTTGTCGTTTTGGCCGTCCTAACCTGGTAAAGGACTCTGGAAGGCATCGGTGGATCCGTTCCTGTTTGGATTCCGTGAGACCGGTTGCCATGGCGCTATGTAACACGATTGAAACGCTTTATTCTCCACCCTTCTGCCCAATCGGGAGGCTCGCAGTCTTCACAGAGGTAGCAGTATTCGGCGCGCTCGACTGTCTCCGCCAAGTCCGCCTTTGTTTCCTCGTCTTCAATCGCTATCGGCGCTCTGCAGGCGGCACAATTCACTATTACGGCACAACGTTGCCTCGCTCTTGCGAGGCCCTTTCTGTATCCCCTGTTAGATGCTTCCTCGTAGTTTCTCTCCTCGACTTCAAGCGCCTCACGAAAGAACTGTCCGATGGACTTCTTCTGCTTCTCAAGAAGATTCCTGAGGCGACCCTCTTCCTCTTCCGACACACGGAATGAGATAACTGGATGTCGCTTGTCGTAGCGCCTCTTTGCCGGAGGCATTCGTTTCTTCATACCCTCTCAACCTCCGAAGGAAGAGAGAGAACTAGGGCGCTTACAGACGCATACGATATGTGGTAGACGATGTCGTAATCGAATCTGAGCCCGCCTGTACACGAATCAGATGCTCCCGGTAAACGGTCCGTATACCGGGACTGCCTAGGGACCTCCGAATCAAGCGGATCGCGGACTCCTTCGCCCCTCTTGAGCAGATTTTCGCGTAACGATCTTTGAGGATTTCTGCCTTGCTTAAGCGCTTTGTTGCTTCTCATCCTTGCTCCCCCTACCTGCACACTCGGATTGAACCTCCAAAGTAATCCCGTCGATTCTCACCCTACCCCTTTGCTCCGCGGATATCTCCCAATCCCTCCCACGCAGCCTTGACCGCGGATTCGACCTACGAGGAATGGAGACGGAAGTTGCATCGCATCAGCTGCCTTCTTATCCAGCTGAAGAAGGAGTCCGGACTGTCAACGGCTAGCCCCGAGAAGATCGCCCGCGCTGATATCGCCGCCGTAATCAGATGGGCGCAAGAGAGTGGACTCCAACCATCGACCTTAGAGAAGTACATGATGCTGATGGAGAAGGTATGCGCATTCGTCGGGAATCCAGTCTTCGAGAGGCTCAGAGCCGCAGGAGAGAATCTGCCGAGGAGGACCCCGAAGGACCTATCGAGTCTCAGCCAAGAGGAGCTTCAGCAAATTGCAGCGAAGGCTGAGGAGGTCAGAGGCTGGTATGGGGAGATCGCACGTTTCTTAGTGACCATATACCCATACTCAGGACTGAGACCATCGGAGTTAAGGCGGGCGCATATCGAAGACATCGACACCAAGAAGTGGCGGATCTGGGTCAGACATCCAAAAGGGGAAAGGAAGTACGCAAAGCAGCGATACGCTCCCATATTCCCACCAGCCTGGGATGCGGTGATCAGATGCCTGCGGGCGAGAGAGGAACACCTGAGGAGATTGGGCTTCGGCAGCGCAACCCCCCTGATACCCGCCAAGCACGGGAACGAGATCGGGTTCTACCCGAGCGGGAGATTCAGGGAGATCAAGAAGATGATCGAAATACCCGGGGTCAAGTTCACCTTGAAGACATTCCGGGACACCTTCTGCCAAATGTGCATCGACCGTGACCCGAACCTCCTCCAGTGATGCTTCCGTCGCGATGGGACACGCTACTTCGAGAACGACCGAAATGCACTACGGGCGACTGAAAAACGAACAGGCTCTCGACAGGCTCCAACAGAGCTGGCTACTATCCAGTGTAAAAAAAGGGCTTTATTGGGAAAAGTGACGAGGTGTCTGGCCAAGATGGGGTGCGGGCGTGAGGGGATTTGAACCCCTGACCTGCAGCTTAGGAGGCTGCTGCCATATCCATGCTAGGCCACACGCCCTTTTTGCAGAACGTCAAAAGAAGATAGGCAAGATAAAAAGGTTGTCCACTGGCGCCCCTCTTGTTCAGACCGGGATCGCCGAGTGTTCATTCGACGTTCGCCTACTGGGAATCGCTTTCCTTCGGAACTTCCTGCGTTTCGGGCTTTGACTCCTCGGGCGCTGGTGTCTCCTTCTTCTCCTCTTCCTTCTTTTCGTATTCCTCGACGAACTGGACCTTCTCGGCCTTCAGAGCATCCCTCAGGTCTGTGACCACCCTGTACTTCGCAAGGAGCCACTTCTGATCATACTTGCATACGTCAGGAAGTGTGAGCGCGATCTTCTTCTCCTCCACGGTCGGTTTGAAGCCCTCGCTCGTGCCGTAGTCCATTTCCAGTATCGCTTTGATCTTGTCCTCGGGGGCTTCGATCCTCGACAGCACCTTGAACTTGTACCTCAAGCTCTTTCCTGCAAGAGGCCTGTTGAAGTCCACCCTGACCCTGCCGGCAGTCACCGCGATGATCGTGCCCATCCTGTTCTTCATGCTGACTTCCATGCCTACACGGGGCTCAATTTCCTGCTTCACGAACTCCCTGATGGGATGCAGCTCGACGAGCTTCGGGTCCCTCTGGCCTGCGGCCTTCTCGGGTGGAATGACGACTTCCTTCTCCACTCCGACCTCTGCCCCCTCGAGTGCTTCCTCGAGACCGGGGAAGGTCCTGCCCCCGCCGACGAGCATCGGGATCGGGACATAGGTCACGTTTTCGTTGAGTATGTTGGCTTCTTTTGCCTTCTCTGCGCTTGTAGTATCGAAGAGCGCTCCAGTCTCGACGACCCACGCGTCGTACTCGAGACGGATGATGTCGCCCTTTGAGATCTCGACAGCGTCATCAGACTTTTCGGTTGACATTGAGTTCACCGGGTCTAACCATCAGTACGTTGCGTTGGTGTCATCAATTGGTCATTCTTATAATTTTTGGTGGAAATAGTAGAAAGAGGGGAGTCCTCAGATCGAGACGAGGGACTCCACCTTCTCTTTGTCCAGGACCTTTATCAGCTCGACGACGAGCTTGACGCAGTTGTCCACGTCAGCTAGGTCTGCTATCGCCACATGAGAGTGTATGTGCCTCGTCGCCGGGCCGAGTACGATGCTGGGGCAACCAACGTTGCCGATGTGTATCACGCCCGCGTCTGTACCGCCCTTCAGGACATGCGTCAGCTGGTACGGAATCCGCTGCTTCTCGCAGACCTCGATGGTCAGTTCCTTCAACGCCTGGTTCGGGATCATGGAGGCATCATACGCAGTGATGCCGACGCCATCCCCCATCTTCGCCGGCGCGTCCTGCGGCTCGATCCCGGGAACGTCCCCTGCGATGTCAACGTCCAGTACGATGGCGACATCGGGCTTCACGAGGTTGGCAACCGTTCTTGCGCCTCTGAGACCGACTTCCTCTTGAACGGTTGCGGCCCCGACCACCCTGTTCGGGTGCTCAATCTTCTTCTCGGTCAGGGTCCTAACCGCTTGAGCGGCAATGTAAGCGCCCAGGCGGTCATCGAAACCCTTTCCGAAGGCCAGGGTTCTGTTCCCAACGAACTTGCCATCCTTGAAGGATCTCTTCTTCACCAAGGAGAATGTCGAGTCCGGGACGACCGCATCCCCTACGCGGACCCCCATCTCCTCGGCCTCGTCCTTGTTGGAGCAGCCGATGTCCATGAACATCTTGTCTTTCGTGACGACCTTCTTCCTCTCTTCCTCGTCCATGAGATGAGGTGGCTTGACCGCAATCACGCCCTTCAAGTTGCCCTTCTTCGACATGACAATGATGCGTTGCCCAAGGAGTGTCTGGTCGAACCAGCCTCCTAGCTGGCAGAAGTTCAGATAGCCCTTATCGTTTAATGCTGTGATCATGAAACCGATCTCGTCGACATGACCGGGCAACAGAATGGTCGGACTGTCGGAGGTGCCTTTCTTCTCGAACACCAGACTGCCCATCCTATCGCTGTAAACAGAATCGGACCATTTCTGGACATAGTTCTTTACTATCAATGTCGCTGCCCGTTCGAAACCTGCGGGCGCGAGGCTATTGCACAGCTCCTCGATGAACTTCAATGACTCCTTGTCCATCATCATTCCCTCTTACCCTTCCAGTATGGAATCTGCCATGGAACCAGGCCGGTAGCCCGTTAATGAGAAGAAGGAAATAAATACATTGTTGTGTGAATAGGCACCGGCATCGAAGGGACCTATACGACCAGACCACTTCAACGAACTCGAAGACTCCTTTGTCTGCATGGTGATGAAAGATGAACGACTCCAGAGTCGCAGCCCAGAAACTAGAGAACATAGAATCCGACGAGGAGGTCGAGGGGGCGGTCGGGAGAGTCTTCAGACTGCTGGACATCGAAAGGGACCTGGCGGGGACTTCTTCGGTCGTCATCAAACCGAATGTCTGTTGGGGAGAAGACTGGAGGACGGGCGGAACGACCTGTCCGCAGCTGGTCCGGGCCCTCGTTCATCTTCTCAGGATTCACGGAATCGACAAGGTGACACTGGCCGAGGGCTCCATGGTGGGCATGAAGACGATCGAGTGTCTCACGAAGCTCGGATTCATGGACCTCGCAAAGGACCTGGACCTGAGAGTGGTAGACCTCAACGAGGATGAGACGGTCGAGATCGACGTCCCGAACCACTTCATCTTCGACAAAATCGAGGTCGCCAAGACGATAGCTGAAAGCGAGTACTTCATCAACATGCCAGTGATGAAGACCCACATAAACACACTCGTCACTCTGTCGATGAAGAATCTTAAGGGCGCGATCCCTCAGAGATGGAAGAAGCGCTTGCACTACATGGGACTGGACGGCGGCATCGCGGATCTCGCCTCCGCGCTTACCCCCGACCTGATATTGATGGACGGTCTGGTTGGCCAGGAGGGGATGGGACCTTTGACTGGCACCCCGGCACACGCGAAGGTGCTGATGGCATCCAGGGACCTTTTGGTGATCGACGTCGTCGCATCGATGGCGATGGGGTTCGATCCGGCAGAGATCAAACATCTGTCGATGTACGCTACTCGACATGGAGTCGACATCAACTCGTTCAGACCTGCGGTCATCGGGATACCGATGTCCGAGCTAGACCTGGATTTCGAGAGGCCGCATTTCGCGCTCGAAGGCGCCTACGAGGGTGTGGAGATCTTGTGGGGAGACCCGTGCAGCGGGTGCGCGGGCGCTCTCAGCGTAGCACTGGAACGGATGGAGAAGGCCGGCGAGCTCGATGAGATTCGACGAAACGGCGGGATGACGATCGCCCTTGGCAAGGATGCGGACCCGCAGAAGAAGGATAGGCTCATCCTAGTAGGGAAGTGTCAGCACAAGAACAGGAGCAAAGGCATTTTCATCCCGGGCTGCCCACCTCCGGGCATGATCGTCAGAGACATAATACTCAAGCTCAACAGCGCTCAGTCGAAGTATGGCGGCGACGCGTTCATCAAAGAAGCAGAGGAGCTCTACAAGGACGAACCCGATTAGCTCATCCTCTGATTGACTGTTCTGGCGGACTGGTCATATCCTTTGCCTCGAGGAACAAATGATAAATGCTAGTTCCGGAATAACGGAAGCGACGCCACCATAGCTCAGCTGGAAGAGCGGCTGACTTGTAATCAGCAGGTCGGGAGTTCAAACCTCCCTGGTGGCTCTGCGAATTCTCCAAGGATGCTCCTCTAATGTCGAATCGTCACTTGACCGCGTCCCTGAGCGCGCTGTCGACGACCTCGACTCCGGCGTCGATGTACTCGACCGGCGTCGTGAGCGGGGGAATGTACCTGATGGTCGACTTCCCACATGGGATGAGGATGACGCCGCGTTTGTAGCACAGCTCGACCACTTTGTCCCTTGCCTTCTTGGCCGGCTTCTTCGTCTTCCTGTCCTCGACCAATTCGGTGGCCTGCATCATCCCCAGACCGCGGACGTCCCCGATGATGTCGTGTTTCTCCATGAGATCGTCCAACCGCTTCCTGAGATGTTTGCCAGTCTTCGCGGCCATTCCCAACACCTTCTCTTTCTCGATGACATCGATGGTTGCCAGTGCCGAAGCGCAGGCGAGCAAGTTGCCGCCGAACGTGTTCGAGTGGGCGCCCTGCACACCGAAGTCGAGCTTCCTGTGGTAGACGGTCGCGCCGATAGGCACGCCGGACCCCAGCGCCTTCGCCGCACAAAGCACATCTGGAACGATGCCGAAGTTCTCGATGCCCCAGAGCTTGCCCGTCCGTCCCATGCCAGCCTGCACCTCGTCGTCAACGAGCAGTATGCCATGCTTCTTGCAGGTCCTGCTCATGATCTCCACGAACTCGGCGGGCGGAACGACATAACCGCCTTCGCCCTGAACCGGCTCGATGAACAGGGCGGCTACCTCTTCGGCTGGGAGGAAGGACTCGAAGTAGACCTCCTCGAGAATCTTCGCGCACCAGATTCCGCAAGATGGGTACTCGAGGTGATATGGACAACGATAGCAGTACGCGAACGGGATGTGGACCTCGCCCGGGACGAGAGGGAAGAACCTGTTCCTCTGGACAGGCTTGCTCGCGGTGAGCGACAGGGAGCCCATGGTCCTTCCGTGGAAGGCCCCGATGAACGATATGAACTGCTTCCTCTGGGTGTGCCATCTCGCGACCTTCATCGCCGCCTCGATCGCCTCGGTCCCGCTGTTGCTCAGAAAGACTCTCTTGTCGTATTTGCCAGGGCAGATCTCGCTCAGCTTCTTGACCAGCCTCGATTGCAGATCGTTGTAGAAGTCGGTTCCCGCGAAGTGCATCACCTTCTCAGCCTGGTCCCTCACAGCCTTGACCACCTTCGGATGACAGTGACCGATGTTCAGAACGCCGACCCCGCTGGCGAAATCGAGATAGACGTTCCCGTCCACGTCGTGAACGACCGAACCGCTCGCCGACTCGACCGCGATCGGAGACGTCTTGGTGGAAGTCGCCATGTACTTCTCATCAACCTTGATTATCTCCCTGGCATTCGGCCCTGGGGGCTCGACTCTGATCTGCGGAATCTTTGGCACAACAATACCTCCCTTCCCTGGTGAGTTGCTTTTATGATGCTGCTCCTATTTTATTATTGCTTGGCATGGATTAGCAAAGCACAAGCAAGTCCCGAGAATCGCAGAAGCTGGGTCGATTTCGAAGTCCAACCAAGCAAAAGAACAAATCCGGTCGTAGCCTGGAAGAGACTGCTTATTTCTCTTCCTTGTCTTCGACCTCTTCCGCGCTCTCGATGCACTTGGAAAGTATCGAGTACGCCTTTATCATGTCTGCCTCGTTGACAATGAAGATCGTGTCAGTGTAGCAGCTGGCAGTCTCGACGATGTTCAATCCTCCCTCCGCGAGACTCGAAACGAGCGTGGCGTAGACGCCGCTTGTCTCCACGATGACCTCCGGCGACTTGACTGAGATCTCGACGAGATCCTGTCTCACCTTGAGGACGTTCTCCTTTCCGACCGCGTCCACGACCTCCCCCTTCAGCTTCTCATCGGCGATTATGGTTATCGCCTGGGCGCTCTGGATCGCCTGCATTATCGCCTTCTCGTTTATAAGCTTTCTGAAAATGCTCTCGAGCCGATGCAGCACGGTCCAGTCGTTCTTCGCCGTCACGATGCAGATCTTCGTCTTGACCTCGAGCCTGCTGTTCCCCAGGACCTTGAGGATCTCCTTCTCGTGATCATGCTTGCCGAGTCTCATGGCGTAGCGACGGCAGGCGATCATGACCGCCTCCTCGTTCTTGACCCCCATGTCCTTCATTATGAGGCGGGCAAGGGAGGAGAAATTGATGAGATCCTTTGCGATGCAGTCCTTGATACTTGGATGCGAGTCGATGTAAGTGCGCGTCCTTTCAGCAATGCTCTCCTTCGGAGACTCCTTCTTCATGAGAAGTGCAGGATATCCGAGTCGAGTATTAAATATTAATCAAGACGGCGCACTGACAAATGACCTCAGGACCTCGTCGAACCGGTCGATGGACGACTGCCCGACGATCAGAGGTGGAACGAGACGCACCACCTTTCCCGCGCAAACGTTGATGAGAATCTTCTCGTTGAACGCGACTTTCTGCAGTTGCTTCGCTTCGTCTCCCATCTCGACGCCGATCATCAGACCCTTTCCCCTGACATCCTTGATGAGCCTTTTCTCATCCGGAATCGAGCGCAACTTCGACATCCACATCCTGCCCATCTCGGCCGACCGTTCGACTAGACCTTCCGACTTTATCGTCGAGATGACCGTCTGGGCGACTGCACAAACGAATGGATTGCCGCCGAAGGTCGAGCCGTGGGCGCCCGGTGTGAAGGTCTTCGATATCTCCGGCGAGGTGACGAGCGCGCCAATCGGGAATCCCCCACCGAGAGCCTTCGCAAGCGTGATCGCGTCTGGAACAATCCCGTAATGCTCGAAGGCGAACATCTTCCCCGTGCGGCCGAACCCCGTCTGGACCTCGTCAAGAATGAGCAAAGCCCCGGAATCGTCGCAGACGTCCCTCGCCGTCCTCATGAAGTCCACAGGAGGTACGATTATCCCTCCTTCGCCCTGGATCGGCTCGAGGATGACCGCTGCCGTGCCGGGATTGACCGCGTTCTTCAGCTGCTCCGAGTTTCCGTAATCGATGAAGTCGAATGCCGGGAGTATGAGAGGCTCGAAGCCCGAATGATACTGCGGCTGGCCTGTGGCGGAAAGAGAACCGGCCGTGCGGCCGTGGAACGAGTTCTTCGCCGCGACGAACCTCGACCTACCAGTGTGTTTCACGGCGAGCTTCAGCGCCGCTTCGTTCGCCTCCGCGCCGCTGTTGACGAAGAGCGACACTCCCAGCGGCGAGGGGACTATGGACGCTATAGATCGTGCGAGCTCCGCCTGCTCCCTTATCTGGTAGAGGTTGGAGACATGCACGAGCTTCTTCGCCTGCCTACAGACCGCATCGACCACCGCATGATGACAATGGCCGAGCACGTTCACCGCGATGCCCGCAACGAGGTCTAGATACTCGTTGCCTTCAAGATCGTAGAGATACTCGTTCTCGCCCCTTTCGAAGCAGATGTCCTCCCTGGAGTAGTTCTGGAAAAGATAGGATCCCGTGAGCTTCTTAACGTCGTCAAGGTTCATCCGCACACTCCCAAGTTGTCTTCGTGCTACACCCTAGAACGTGATTCTCGTCCCGCAGTTGATTCCCCCGATCAGCTGGTTCAGGATGGAGTGAGGCTCCTTCCCGGAGACCATGTGCACCGCCTTGACCCCGTTCAGGACAGCGAGACGACACGCCTCGAGCTTCGGGACCATGCCGTCCGTGACTATTCCTGCGGAGATCAGCGAGTCCAGCTGAGTCAAGGATGTCTCGTGAATGACCGTGGCCCCGTTCCCGTTCTCCTTCATGAGTCCAGGGACGTCGGTCACGAGCACCATGTCCTCCGAGTGGAGTGCGTGCGCGATATGAGCGGCCGCGGTATCGGCGTTGACATTCAGCCAGCACCCCGATTCGTCCGCGCAGATCGGATAGATCACCGGGACGAACTTGCTAGCGCACAGGAGATTGATCATCGTGGGGTCTATGGAGACCACCTCGCCCACATTCCCGAGGTCGACAAGACACTCGTTCCCATCCTTGTCCGTGACCTTCACGGGGTCCATTTTCCTACAGATGACGGTCCTGCCTTCTGCGCCTGGAATGCCGATCGCCTTGACGCCTGCCATCTTCAGCGCCTCCACTATGTGTGCGTTCATCCTGGACAGGACATCCTTCGCGACGTCCAGTGTCTGATCGTCCGTGACCCTGAGGCCCATGACCTTCTTCACTTCCATCCCGAGCCTCTTCATCTCGGCGTTGATCTCCGGGCCACCGCCGTGGACTATCACTGGACGGACCCCGACGCTGACGAGCAGTGCGATATCATTACAGAACTGCTTCAGATCCCCGTTGGCGTTCAGAGAGCTCCCGCCGAACTTGATCACAACCTTCTTGCCGCGCATCTTCCTGATCCTCGGGGCCATTTCCTTGCCGATCTCGAACTCTTCCATTTCTTCCCACCCTATGTCGTGTACTGAGCGTTGATCTTCACGTAGTCGTAGCTGAGGTCGCATCCCCAGGCCTCCGCTGAATGGTTGCCCACGCCCAGATCCAGTTTGATCGTGATCTTCTTCTCCCCCATAATCTTCCTTGCGGTGGGCTCGATCTTCGAGTCACCCCAGGTGAGGGGGACGCCCTTGTCGAAGAGGGGCGCGCTGGTCCCATTGCTCGCCATCGTCAACTGCAGCCTGTCCAGATCGAACTCGCAGCCGGAGTTGCCTATCGCAGCGAGAATCCTTCCGAAGTTGGGGTCCGCTCCGAATATCGCCGCCTTCACGAGGTTGGAGGACACCACCGCCTTCGCGGCGAGTCTGGCATCGCTCTCGCTCGCCGCCCCCTTCACGCTGACCTCGATGAGTTTCGTCGCACCCTCCCCGTCCATGACGATCATCTTGGCAAGGGTCTTCAGGACATGCTCCACACCTTCCCAGAAGTTCGGGTCATCATCCACCGCCCGTCCCCCTGCCGCTCCATTCGCCATGAGGACGGAGATGTCGTTCGTGCTCTGGTCCCCGTCGACGTTGATCATGTTGAAGCTACGGTCCAGCGCCTGCTGCCATTTCGCATCTGCCCTCTTCGTCAGCAGCGCATCCGTGGTCACGAAGCTCAGAGTGGTCGCGTGGAGCGCTTTCATGGCTGGGGAGATCATTCCGCTTCCCTTCGCCATGCCACCGATCGTGACGATCGTGCCGTCCTCGAGCGTCACCTTGCAGGCAGCCTCCTTTTTGATGGTGTCGGTCGTCATGATCGCACTCGCAGCCATGTCGTCGTACTCCTTTCCTTTGCCCAGGGACCTGACGACCTCCGGGATTCCAGCGGTCAGTCTATCCATCGGCAGGTACCGGCCGATGACGCCCGTGGAGGCAACCCCCACAAGCTCTTCGCCCATCCCGAGTTCCTTGGCGGTCTGTGCGACCATCGCGAGAGCGTCTTCCATCCCCTTGGAACCGGTGAGAGCGTTCGCGTTTCCGCTGTTCGCCACGAACGCCTGCAGGAACTCGGGGTCCTTGTTCATCATGACCTCGATCGGTGCGGCCCTCACCTTGTTGCGAGTGTATGCAATAGCGACCCTGGCCGGAGTATCTGAAAGAATCAAGGCCAGGTCGAGCTTCTCCTTCTTTATGCCGCAGTGAACGCCAGCCGCCCTGAAGCCTGATGCGGCAGTTATGCCGCCCTCGATGACCTTCATCTCTCACACCCCCAGTCCGGGGAAGTCGAGGCCTGCGCTCTCATCGATTCCGAACATCACGTTGGCATTCTGCACCGCTTGTCCGGCGCCTCCTTTCATGAGGTTATCGACGGTGCTCATCACGACGACGTTCCCGTTGCCCGCGAACTCATATCCAATTTCACAGAAGTTGGAGCCTACGATTGACGGAATCGATGGCACGCTGTCGACGCGTATGAACCTCTTGCCTGAGTAATACTTCTCGTAGACCGAGTACAAATCATCATGACTGGCACTCTTGTTGAGGTGAACGTACGATGTGCACAGTATCCCCCTCACTATCGGCACCAGATGCGGGGTGAACACGACCTCAGTCTCTCTGCCTGACAGCATCCCAAGGGCCATCTGGATCTCCGGTGTGTGGCGGTGCGATCCGACCTTGTATGGAATTACGTTCGTCCCGCAGTTGGGGTGATGAGTCGCCTTCGTCGGTTCCATCCCTGCGCCGGACGTACCGCTCTTGGCATCCACTATGACCTTCGAGTCGACCAGTCCTTCCGCGAACAGAGGTGCCAGTCCCAGCACTGCGCAGGTCGGGTAACATCCTGGGTTCGCGACCAGCTCAGACTTCGCGATCTCATCCTTGAACAGCTCCGGTATTCCGTAGACCGCGTTCTGGAGGTTCTTCGAGTCCTTGTGATCGATCCCGTACCACTTCCGATAGACCACGGGATCCTTCAGGCGATAGTCGCCGCTCAGATCCACCACCCTGATTCCCCGTTCCAGCAGACCAGGGATGACGTCCATTGAAGCGCCGTAGGGCGTCGCGACGAAAACCAGATCGCAGTCCGAAGCGCCGTTCAGCTTCTCGTCGAACCTGATGTCCACGAAGCCTTGGAGAAAAGGATGCAACTTCGAGACCTTCACTCCGGGATGCTGCCTAGACGTCATCGCCGCTAGGGTGATCTTCGGGTGCCGACAGACTATGCGCGCCATCTCTCCGCCCGTGTATCCCGAACCTCCAACTATCGCTGCTTTGACCATTTCGAAATTCCTCTATGTCTTGGGTTGGTTCATTGAAAAAGTCGAGTATTAAGCGTGGTGACCCATATCGGACAATTGAGGTCCCTGGTGTCGCTGTCGAGACGAATCGACCCGTGCTAACCAGGATGTCCAAAAAAAGACTGCTGCGAGTTTCAATTGTCGCAAGCAAATCATCAACGCTTTATAACGTCCGGTGGGTGTTCCGGAAGATCGAAATGCAACCCAGCAAGTCTCAGGGAAAGAAAGTCGTGCTAGCATACTCCGGAGGTCTCGACACCTCCGTTGCGATCAGATGGCTGCAAGAAAGATACGGTCTCGATGTAATTGCGGTGTCCGTCGACGTCGGACAACCAGGAAATCTGGATGAGGACATCAAGAGGGCGAAGACCATCGGCGCGTCGAAAGCATATGCGATCGACGCGAAGGAGGAGTTCGCCGAGAACTACATTTTCCCATCATTGAAGGCAAACGCGATGTACGAAGGTGCCTATCCGCTGAGCACCGCGATCGCCAGGCCTCTCATCGTGAAGAAACTCGTGGAGGTGGCTGAGAAGGAAGGTGCATCCTATATGGCTCACGGCTGCACCGCCAAGGGCAACGACCAGGTGCGCTTCGACGTCTCCATCGGAGCCCTTGCACCCCACATTGAGATCATCGCTCCCATGAGGGAGTGGGTGATGTCCAGGGAAGAGGAGATCGAATACGCGCGAATGGGAAAGATACCGATTAAAGTGAAGAAGGAGACGCCGTACAGCACCGATGAGAACCTGTGGGGCAGGAGCGCGGAGTGCGGCGTGCTCGAGGACGCGGCTCAGGAACCGCCCGAGGACGCATACGAGTGGACGACGGCGCCTGCGAAAGGCCCGGACAAACCCGAATACCTGGAGATCGGGTTCGAATCAGGAGTCCCAGTCTCCCTGGACGGGACGAAGATGGAACCTGTTGCTCTCATAAAGAAGCTCAACGAGATCGCGGGGAAGCACGGCGTGGGTCGCATCGATCACATCGAGAACAGGCTCGTGGGGATCAAGTCCAGAGAGATCTACGAGTGCCCAGCGGCAACAGTACTGATCGGCGCGCACATCGACCTCGAGAAGCTCGTGCTCCCGAGGGACTTGCTGAGCTTCAAGAGCATCGTCGAACAGAAATTCACCGAACTGGCATACGACGGCCTTTGGTTCAGCCCGCTGAGGGAGTCCCTGTCCGCATTCGTGGAGAAGACCCAGGACGTCGTCAGCGGGACCGTGAAGGTTAGGTTGTACAAGGGAAGCTCGGTCCCGGTCGGGAGATCGTCTCCTTACGCGCTGTACACGACGAGCCTTGCGACATACGATAAGGGCGACAAGTTCGACCACACCGCCGCGAAAGGCTTTATCTACGTTTGGGGACTACCACTAAGGACTATCGCAACGGCATATAAATCGAAGGTGAAAATGGGTGAGTCGTCAGGCGCTGTGGTCGGGAAGGTTCGAAAAGGGACTAAATGATTCAACCCTTTCCTTCACCTCTTCTCTTTCGACGGACAAGAGGCTCGCGTGGTACGACGTTGTCGGATCGATAGCCCATGCCAAGATGCTCGGGAAGCAGAAGATCATCGACCCGAGGGATCAAAGGAAGATCATCAAGGGCCTGGAGCAGATACTCAAGGAAATCGAAGCGGGGGAATTGGAGCTCTCGAAGAAACTTGAGGATATCCACACGAACATCGAATTCATCCTCACGAAGAGAATAGGTCAAGCAGGTGCAAGACTCCACACGGCCAGAAGCAGGAACGACCAGGTTGCGACAGACCTCAGAATGTACCTGAGAGACTCCGCTCTGAACACGATCGAGCTGCTCACATCCCTGCAGGACTCCCTGATTAGAATATCGAGGAAGAATGTCAAAACAGTGATGCCCGGCTTCACCCACATGCAGCACGCGCAGCCGATCACCTTGGCCCACCACATGATGGCGCATTTCTTCAGGATAGAGAGGGACGTCGAGAGATTCCTGGATTCGTACAAGAGGATCAACGTCTGCCCGCTCGGATCGGGAGCTCTGGCAGGCACAACATTCGACATCGATCGACAACAGGTTTCTGACGCCCTCGGATTCTATGCCCCGTGCCAGAACGCGATGGATGGGGTCGCGGACCGCGACTTCGCGGCGGAGTACATGTTCGCTTCCGCGCTCGCGATGGTGCACCTCAGCTCGATCTGCGAGGAACTGGTGCTTTGGAGCACTCCCGAGTTCGGGTTCGTCGAGATCGATGAGATGTTCTCCACCGGAAGCTCGATAATGCCTCAGAAGAAGAACCCGGACGTCGCCGAGCTGGTTCGGGGAAAGACGGCCAGATCTATCGGGGACCTCGCAGCCATGCTCGTCCTGTTGAAGGGTCTGCCAATGGCTTACAACAGGGATCTCCAGGAGGACAAGGCGTCGCTGTTCGATACGATTGACACGCTCACCGACTGCCTCCGAATCCTGACCCCGATGCTCGACACGGCGAAGTTCAACGACCAAGCGATGCTGGGAGGCGCCGAGAAAGGGTATCTCAACGCGACGGATCTGGCGGACTACCTCGCGAGGAATGGGGTCCCCTTCCGCAAGGCCCACGAGATAGTCGGGAAGGCGGTCAGATTCGCCATTGAGAAAGGGAAGAAGCTCGAGGACCTTTCTCTGCAGGAGCTCAAGAGGTTCAGCGACAGGATCGACGAGGACGTTTCAGATGCGCTCCCGATAACGAAATGCATCGAAGGTCGTAACTCGTACGGCGGGACCTCGCCGCCCGCGATGAAGAAGCAGCTGCTCGAGGCCGATTCAGTTCTCAAGAGGCAGAGAGCGTTCCTCAAGTCCGAGAGAGAAAGGATCGAACAGGTGTGGCGACAACTGCTTTGATTAGGAAGTCAGGTGGTCCCTTGCCAACACGACGAGATCGAGAACCTTGATGTCTTGAGGATAGGAACGCAACGAATCAAGGAAGTTCTGCTCGCACCATGGGCAGGAGGTCACGAGATACGCGGCGCCAGTTTCGACGGCCTGTGCGATGCGCCTGCTGCCGATGAATTCCGCGAGCTTCGGATACGCCGTCTTCACGCCTCCTCCCGACCCGCAGCATGTGCTTCTCTCTCTCGAGAACTTCATCTCTGTCAGCTCGAGCCCAGGTATCGATTCGAGGATCTTCCTGGGCTCCTCGAAGACCTTCCCGTGCCTTCCTAGGTCGCAGGGGTCGTGATAAGTGACATGCATGTCCGCCCGAGAGAAGTGCAGTGCACCTTTGTCCACCAGTTCCGAGATTGCCTGGGTCACGTGCTGAACTTCAACGTCGAAGTCACCAACGTATTCCTTGTAGTTCCTCAGCATGTTGAAGCATCCCGCGCAACCAGTTATGATTTTCTTGGCGCCTGTCTTGAGTATGCGCTCGGAATTCTCCCTTGCGATCCTGTCGAAGAGATCATACTCTCCAAGTTTCAGCAACGGGGAGCCGCAGCAGACCTCATCCTTGCCTAGGTACGCTACCTCTAGACCTCCCTTCTTAAGAACCTGTATCGCTGCGGCGGAGAGCTCGGGAAGCAGCAGCGAGGGAGAGCACCCGGAATAGTACAGCACTTCCCCCCTTCCAGGGAGGCTCAGAGACGATGCCCATTTGGCTTTCTGACCCCGCGGTTGCAGCCACGGGTTGTGATAGTTCCTGATGCTCTTGATCAGTACCTGCTGATCTGGAGTGGGGAGTAGCCCTTTTTTCACGAGGTCAAGCCTCGTCTCCCTCACTGCCTTGGGAACGTCGATCCGAACAGGACACATCTCGGTGCAGAGGCCGCAGTTGGTGCACAGGCTTATTCCGCCCTCGATCGCGCTTCTTGGGCCCTCGAGTCTCGATGTGAAGCACACGCCTCTCCCGCCGAGATACGCGGGACCGGCGAAATCGCTTCCGAAAACGTCGTAGACCGGGCATTTAAGGAGACACCCCCCGCAGTTCACGCAATACATCAGCTCCTTGTCCTGCAACGAGCTGCGCCCATTGTCCACGAGAACTAGCACGACCTCTCTCGGGCCGTGCATCCCATAGAATGTCTTCTTCTCGATATCCGCTGTCATGCTCGGCGCACTGATCACGCTGATGAACGAACTGACGATGTTCCCCGTAGCATAGAAGGTCTGCAGTTTCGCGAGATTCATCGCCTCGTCCAGGTTCGGCACCACCTTCTCCGGCCCGGAGACGACGATGAGCTTCTTGGGCCTCCTCGCGCACTCCGCCACGTTGCCCTCGTTGTGGACGATCACGACCGCTCCCTCTTCGGCGGCAATGAAGTTCGCGCCGGTCATCCCGACCGAGGCACGATTGATGTAGTCGGACACCTCCTTCCTGATGGCTTCTGTCAACTGATCTGGCTCCGCTTCGATCTCCCTTCCGAAGTGCTTGCTCAGGACCTTTGCGATGTCGTACCTGGTGAGATGCAGCGCCGGCCCGGTCGGGTGCACCGTCTTCTCGCCGGCCAACTGGACTATCCTGTCCCCAGCATCGGTCTCGACGACCTCGATGCCTTTGGATTCAAGGAAGTGAGTGAGTCCGATCTCCTTCGTGACGTTGGACTTGGACTTGACGACCAGCGGCTCTCCTCCGAGCTCCTTCAGGATTGTGTCGAGGGCTTCCTGCTTCGAGAGCGGAGCGTAGACCCTAACGCCATTGGACCTCAGTCGTTCGATGGCTTTCTGCAACATCGAGGGGTCGGAAAGCGCCCTCCTACGAACCTCCCTTGCCCTATCCCTTCTGGCTTCGAAACCCTCGATCTTCCCCCGGTTGGACTCCTGACGATCGATGTTCGTCTCGAAAGCCTTGCGCATCCCGTCAAGTCTCTTGTAGTTGCGAATGGCAATATCGATCCGCGATCTCCAATCGACCGCGGAATCGTCAGAATTCGTGGTCATGGAGTCACCAACCACCGACAATATTCAGGATGCTTATTCCTCTGCGGACATAAGGGCGTCCCACTCCACCTCGTGGTCCACCTTCGCTTTCGACAGCATCCTGCTGATCTTCTCGCTCAGACGGACCACCTCGCTTCCGCGTGATGTTCCGCGAATGTAGAACTCCTTCCTGTTCAGAGGGAACACGAGCCTCATCTTGCCCTTCCTGTTGTATCCTTCCGGTTTCACGTTCTTTTCGAGGTCGACCTGATTAAGATAGATGAACATCTTTAGGACGTCTTCATCCTCGGGCACCTGTTCCGTCTCCTCCAAGAACGTGGTGAGAACTTCAGGGAAAATCCTTGCCAAATCCTTGTACTTGACGTTCTTCTTCAGAACGAAGTGCCCGCTGGTAGCCTTCATCGACCCGTTTGATAGGAAAGTCGCTATTTAAACCTGTCGCGCCAGTCCCATGTGGATGGGACGGATTTCGGACCCCGACCCGTTCAACCTGTGACTCGTCCGGGCGGGCGGGAATATTAATTACCTGGTCGAATATTCATCCATGCTTGTCGCCCTGACGGTTGCCGGATCCGACTCGATAGGTGGAGCGGGTCTGGAGGCCGACCTGAAGGCATTCGCCTCATTGGGCATCCACGGAGCCTGCGCTGTCACCGCGATAACCTCACAGAGCACCCAGAGGGTGTCCAGGATATTCCCCGTTCAGGTGGAACATGTCCTCTCGCAACTGGATGCGATTCTCGAGGACGCTAAGGTCGCTTCTGCCAAGACCGGGATGCTGTACTCGACGGAGATTGCCAGCGCCGTCGCCGATAGACTCGCTGGGGAAGACTTTCCAATCGTGGTCGATCCGGTGATGGCGGCCGGCGTTGGGGACTCCCTCCACAAGAAGGACCTGGTTCAGGCTTTCAATGAACGGTTGTTCCCGATCGCCACCATTGTGACTCCGAACCGCTTCGAAGCCGAGGTGCTGAGCGGGATCACCATCGAGAACCGGAATGATGCGAAAAAGGCCTGCAGAGAAATCGGTGGCATGGGGCCGAAGGCAGTCCTGCTGAAAGGAGGCCACTTCGATAGCGCCCTGGCGACGGATCTGCTCTTCTACAAGGGCAGATTCAACGAGATCTCCTCCCCGCGTTTGGGGGCGCACGTCCACGGAGGGGGGTGCACTCTCTCTTCTTTCATCGCTGGCTATTTCGCCAAGGGCGAGGATTTGAAAGAGGCTGTCGTCTTGGCGAAGGCACGCATATACGATTCCATCGCATCGAGATACGCGATTGGAAAGGGCATCGAGGTCATCAACCCCATGGCCGCGATCGAGAAAGATGTGGCAAGATACTCCGTCCTAGCGAGATTGAAAGGGGCGGTGAAAGAGGTCGAGTCTCTGCTTTCTTCTTCATGGCTTCCCGAGGTAGGAACGAACTTCGTGTTCGCGCTTCCGAGGGCGACCGGTATCGAGCAGGTGTGCGGCCTCGAGGGGAGGATCGTATCCATAGGTGGAGAACCGGCACATAGCGGCGGGGTCGGTTTCGGGGCATCCAAGCACGTTGCGACGATCGTCCTGTCCACCATGCAATTCGATCCCGAGATGCGATCCGCGATCAATCTGCGATTCAACGAGGACAATCTGGCCTGCCTGAGATCGGCGGGCCTGTCGATCGGGAGGTTCGACCGCAGGAAGGAGCCAAAAGGCAGAAAGACGATGGAATGGGGGACCGCGGAGGCGATAAGGAGTCTAGGATTCGTTCCAGATGTCATATTCGACATGGGAAGCGTTGGAAAGGAGCCGATGATCCGTCTATTGGGAAAGGACCCGGAGGACATCTTGACGAAGCTCCGGCGCACCCTTGTTTGAGTGGTGATACGTTGAAAATCGCCATGTTCACGGACACGTACCTCCCGACGAGGGACGGGGTAGTCACGTCGATCCTCATGACGAAGCAGAGGCTCGAGGAGCTGGGGCATGAGGTCTTCATGTTCGCCCCCGAGCCCGACAACGACGCCGACAGGGAGAAAGGGGTCTATTACTTCCGCGCCGTCAGTTTCGACAAGTATCCAGGCTATCGCGTGGCGATGTTCCCGACGAACAAATGCGAGATCCTCGAGGACCTGGACGTGGACGTGATACATACCCACGGTCTTCTCGCCATGGCCGTGCGCAGCATGTTCGCCGGCCGCGTTCTGCGGAAGCCCGTCGTGGTGTCTTTCCATACGATGGTGACCGAGGCCTCGAAGTACTATGTGAAGTTGCCATTCCCAGACCCGGTCCTCAATCGACTCTTCTGGATCTACCTCAGGCAGCTCCTAGAGAGAGCCGACGCCGTCGTGGTACCGAGCGAGGCGATAAGGGCGGAGCTTAGCCAGTATGCGCCCGGCATGAAGAGGATAGAGGTCATACCGACAGGGGTCGATTGCTCCCTGTTCAGCCCTGAGGTGGACGGGACCGTCATAAGGAAAAGGCACGGGCTTGACAAGGGAAAGGTCGTCCTGAACGTCGGGAGGATCGCCTGGGAGAAGAACCTGGACCTCATACTCAAAGGCTTCTCGGTCATGAAGAACCGGAACGACGGCGTGTGGTTGATGATCGTGGGAGATGGGCCCGCTAGTGAACACTACATTAGACTCGCTGCCGAACTTGGCGTTGCGGAGAGGACCATATTCACTGGATTCGTACCGGATGCCGAACTTCCTCAGTACTACGCGGCAAGCGACGCATTCGTGATGGCGTCGAAATTCGAGACGCAGGGCATCGTGGTGTTGGAGGCAATGGCGTGCGGCAAGCCGGTGGCTGGAATCAATTACAGGGCGGTTGCCGAGATCGTCAAGGACGGAGTGAACGGCTTCCTTTTCGACGAGAGTCCTGAGAGCTGCGCTTCCGCGATGGAGGCGGCATTGGACTGCACCGATGATGTCCGCAGCGCCGCAAGGCAGAGGGCCAAGGAATACTCCATGATGGATAGCGTTGGGAAACTGGTCAAGGTGTACGAGTTCGTCATAGAGCGGAAGAAGGCGTTTCTTGACGGAAGAATAAAGTAAAGGGATAGAGTTCTACTTCACTCGATGCTTGACATCGGCCAGGCGATCTACGATATCTTCTCTCCGTTGGGTGCCTGGGGCATGCTCGCATGTATCTTCATCATATTTTATGTTGATGCGATAGTCTTTCCAACGCTACCCGAGCTTTTCACGGTGATCATTTTCATGGCGATTCCAGAGGCTTGGTTCGGCCTTTCCATACTGGCCACGATTGCCATCGCCGAGGTCCTTGGCCTGACGACGCTCTACCTGATCGTCAAGATGATACGCATCCCACAGATGATCGAGAGGGCCGTCCACCGTTATCGCGACTTCCTCATGTTCAGAGATGAAAGGATGATCGTTGTCAACCGTGTCGCTCCTGTATTACCTTTCATCGGTGCCTTCGTCGCCATGTGCAACTGGTCCTTCAAGAAGTCGATAGCCTTCACACTCTTGGGAGGAATGGTCAAGTACGGCGCAATCATTGCGTTGAGTGGAGCCTTTTTTGCATATTTCTCATCGGGCACAGCTCAGACAGTCACGATCGTCATGATCCTTGTCATAATCGCCGCAAGCTTCATGATCTCCTTGTCGCGCAGGAGGAGGATGAGGAAGAGGAATGAGAATAGTCCATGTTAATCCGTTCCACTATCCTTTCCTTGGGGGCATAGAGCACCGCATCCACCATCTCTCCACGAGGCTGTCGAAAAGACATGAGGTCATGGTCCTTACGGGCAGATTGCCAGGCACCTCCGCCGAGGAGGAGATCGACGGCTACGCGGTGAAGCGCCTCGATTCGTCGTTTCTCAAGATATACAACCCCCCTCACATCCGCACGCCAGGGATTCGCGAGGCCCTTGAGGATCTGAAGCCAGACATCGTGGACTTCCATTACAGATGGGCGAGGTCGTACACGAGTGCGGTCATCGGTTTCGAAGGACCGAAGGTGTTCACGTGGCACAACTCGTTCGGCGAGGGAGAGGGTGTCGTCAAGACCTTTAGCAAATGGAACGACGTGCTCTTTGCCAGACACATCGACAGGTTCGCGAAGATCGCATGCGTGAGCCAGTTCGTCATGAACGACCTGACATCGCGTGGATTCCCCATCGAGAAATTGAGAGCGGTGCCGAACGGAGTGGAGATCCCCAGCGCTTCGACAAAGGAGGAGGATTTCATTCTCTTCGTCGGTCGACTGGTAAAGACGAAAGGTCTCTGCTACCTCCTGGAGGCGATGACCAAGTTCAAAACCGAGCTGGTGATCTGCGGGACGGGTCCGGAGATGGAACGCCTGAAAAAGAGGGCCAAGGGGCTGGGAATCTCAGACAGGGTCAGATTCATGGGAAGCGTGACGGAGGAGATCAAGCAGGAGATGCTGTCGACATGCAAGATCTTCGTTTTGCCATCGATCTGGGAATCGTACGGCATTGCCGCGGCCGAGGCGATGTCATATGGCAAACCAGTAGTCGCAACGAACGTTGGCGGACTTCCCGAGGTCGTCGGGGACGCAGGATTGCTGGTCGCCCCGAGGGATCCGTCTGCGCTCGCAGGCGCAACAATGAGACTGCTCGAAGACGATGATCTCCGCGCCGAAACGGGGAGAACGGCACGGGCCAGGGCGATGACGTTCACTTGGGAGAAGGCGGCAGAGGACATGGAGAAGGTATACGCGCAAGCGATAGAAAGCGCTTGATCGGAATCGGCCCGATTGCTTGAATAGACCTGACAATAATGATCGCCAAAGGACCGAATTGGAATCGGCGCCAGAACTAATCCTAGGTACTGGCTATCGAAACCAGGGTCACGGTGAAGTACAGCGTCACACCGGTGACCTCAGAGTTGTAGTTGAGAACCACGTTGTTTGACTGAGGGTCGACCTCCATGACGATGAATTCGTCTCCGGAGGCGTCCACGCCCTTCACGTATCCCGCATCTTCAGGCTCCAAGAGATGCCTGACCTCTATGAGGCCCGTCCCTCCGTTGGCCGAGGAATCGAAGTGGTCGACCACCGCGTACCAGCCTGTTTTCGGCTGGCCCTGCGCGTCTCCATAGACCTCATATGAGTCGCCAAGCACCGGAGAGTTCATGATGACGACGCGGTCGGCATCATAATTCACGTCGAACACGGTGACGTCCCACCCCCAGTTCGGATCCTTGACCGTCAATCCGATTCTCGGAGAAACCGAAAACTCATTGATGAACTCCGTGACGTTGATATTCTCGAACACGGGCAGAGACTCGACCAATGGTAGGTTCTTCAACTTGCTCCGGTCCAGTTGCCCGTACCCGTCTTGCGGCTGGACCGTCAGGACCCTTGTCTCCCCGACAGCCATCCCAATGACTCCGCGATCAAATCCTCTGATCATCTGCCCCTTTCCAACGTCGAATTCCAGTGGCTTGTATGCGGTCTCGTTCCTCAAGGTGAAGCCAAGCGACTTAGGGTACATCGCATTGTTCGAGGCGACACTCCAAAGAGAAGTGTCAAAGACCCTTCCGTCGGCGAGCCTTCCGACGTAGTCGACCTTGACCGTGTCCCCCAACTTGGCAGTCTGAATAGACTGGGATTCCTCGCTCTGTCCCCCCTGATATAGTAAGATGACGACACTGCTCGCGCTTATCATCAGAATCGCTATCAGAACAATCAGCGCCATGCTGAAAGCCGCATGAACGTCGTTCTTCAGGTCCTTGACACTCATATGGATACTTGCGAGCGAATCCCTTCGCGTGATATAAACCTTCTCCCTCTGAAGAATCCAGCAACGGGTTCCCGCCCATCCTTTTTATATCAGGCAAACGTTACTTGCCGATTCGATGAGGACACTTTACATTCACGCTGATTACATGGAGTACGAGGTCAAGAAGCCCACATCGATGGCCGAAGAAATCGATGAGGACAAGAAGCGCGGCCGCCTCGAAGAAGTCCTGGTCGCGTTCATTGCCGTGGAGGAGCGGGATGAGAACAAGGTCGAGCAGGTCGCAAGGGAAGCGTCCTCCAACATCAAAGAGACGGCGGACAAGGTAGGCGCTGCCAGGATTCTGCTGTATCCATACGCTCACCTAAGCTCAGAACTATCGGACCCGGAGACCGGGAAGAAGATGCTGAGGACGATGGAGGAGATGCTTCTCGACACTGGTGCTGAGGTGAAACGCGCGCCGTTCGGCTGGTACAAGGCATTCAAGATCAGTTGCAAGGGCCATCCACTCTCCGAGCTCTCAAGGGAGATCGTCGGGGAGGAGAAGCCGCCTGCCCCCAAGGGCGAAGAGAGATACTTGGTCCTCACCCCGAACGGTCAGGAAATCGCCCCGGAGGACTTCGACGGTGGAAACGATTGCTTCAGGGTCATGCTGGAGAAGGAGGCCCTGAAGAAGGAGTCCCCTCTGACCGGCGAGCCGAGATACCTCAGGCTCTGCAGGAAGTTCGGCATCCAATGGGAGACGATGAGCGACGTCGGGCATATGTCGTTCAGCCCCAACGGAGCGCTAATGTTCGATCTCGTTGCGGACTACTCCAGCAAGGTTGTGAACGATACTGGCCTTCCTGTCTACACTGTAAAGGGAACGAACATGTTCAGCCTGGACGAGCCTCCGGTGAGGGAACACGCCGAATTATTCGGCGACAGGCTTTACGTCATCGAGGGAGAGAGAAAATCCTTCATAATGCGCTACGCAGCCTGCCACCAGCAATTCGCAATGATGCGGAACTGGAACATCAGCTACCGCAACCTGCCTTACGGCGCATTCGAGGTCGCGGACTCCTACCGTCTGGAACAGTCCGGAGAGACGATGCTCTGCTTCAGGACCAGGCGGCTCAACATGCCTGACCTGCACGTGATATGTCGGGATCTCTCTAGCGCGACCGAGTGGTTCAAGAATCTGGACGACAAGATCTACGAGGAGGCGGGCAAGCTTGACCGAGACTACGAGATGCTCGTTAACTTCTCATCGCAGAGCGCGTACGAGCAGAACAAGGACATGCTGCTCGAGATGATGAAGAAACACAAGAAACCCGCGTTGCTGCACTTCTACCCCGAAGGGATCAACTACTACTGGACGGTCAATATCGAATACCACATCCTCGACGACATGAAGAGGGCGAGGGAGATCGGGACAGTCCAGATCGACATAGGGAATGCGAAGAGGTTCGGGATCACCTTCGCCGACGAGAACGGAAAGAAGGTCTACCCGATCATACTGCACACTGCCGTCATCGGCACGATCGAGAGGTATCTTTACATGCTCTTCGATACCGCCGTCCAGATGGAAACGAAGGGTTCAGTCGGGCACCTGCCAGTTTGGGTCACTCCCGAGCAGGTCAGGGTGCTAACGGTCGCAGACGCCCATTTGGAAAGGGCCAGGTCCCTTGTCTCGAGAATCGAGTCCGTGGGAATAAGGGTCGGCCTGGATGACAGATCGGAGACCGTCGGCAAGAAGGTAAGGGACGCGAAGCAGGATTGGATTTCGTACGTGATAGTGATAGGGGACAAGGAACTCTCATCCGACAAGTTGACCGTCTACGAGCGCGCCTCGAACAAGAACGTCGAGATGACGGTCGATGGACTTATGGCAAAGGTCAGAGCCGAAATCGGCGACAGACCGTTCAGACCGCTCTACATGCCGAAGGAACTCAGCAAACGGGTGGATTTCTGAACTCTGTCCGACGGGGTCAATAGAGAAGCGTTCGTCAACACGACGGTCGATTGCATCTCACACACTCATTACGTATTCGGCCACAGCGTCTCCGACCTCACTAGTCGTCGATGACCCTCCGAGATCGGGGGTCACTATTCCCTTCTTCATCGCGGATTCCACACCGCTCTCTATCCGTTTTCCGAGATCCACCATTCCGAGATGTTCAAGCATGAGTTTAGCTGCGAGAATCGCGCCGAATGGATTCGCTTTGCTCTTCCCTGCTATATCTGGCGCACTGCCATGGACCGGTTCGAACATCGAGACCCCTGAGGGGTTGATGTTCCCGCTGGCGGAGAGTCCCAGGCTTCCCTGAAGCTCCGCCCCGAGGTCCGTGAGTATATCACCGAACATGTTCGGTGTGGCGACGACGCCGAAGCGCTCGGGACTCCGGACGAGGGCCATCGCCATCGCGTCGACGAACATGAATCCCAGACCGACGCCCGTCTTCTCCGATTTCTCTCTAAAGACCTCTCTCCAGAGACCGTAGAGGCTCGTGCAGACGTTTGCCTTGTCGACCACCGTGACCTTGTCCAGGCCAGCCTGATTGGCATAACTCATGACGAAATCGACGAATCGTTCCACTCCTTTCCTGGAATGGATGCCGACCTCGAACGCGAAGTCATCCAAATTGCTTGAGGATGCCTTCATGTCAATCCCGAGGTCATACATGCTTCTCTTGACTTTCAAGGACACTCTTCCCTTCCCGCCCTTGAAAATGCCCCCAGTTCCCATATAGAAATCTTCGGTGTTCTCACGTATGAATGTGATGTTGAACGGCGCCTCGTTCTTCAGTCTGGAGAAACTCAGCCAGGACCGGATTGGCCTGAGATTGACGTATTGGTCGAATCGCGCCCGCATCGCCAGGAGTATCCCTCTTTCAAGAACGCCTGTGGGGACACGTGGGTCACCTACCGCACCGAAATAAATCGCGTCCTGCTTCGTCAGCGTGTCGATGTCGTCCTCCGCAAGCAGCTCGCCGGTCTTCAGATACCTGGAGGCACCGATTCCCACCACCGTCCTCTGCATCCTCAGCGAGCTCGTCTCTTCCAGAGCATCGAGGACCTTGAGACCCTCCGATATCACCTCTGGACCAATTCCGTCGCCTGGTACGACAGCTACCTTGAACATCTTCCCTTCTCCCTGATCTTCGCCATGAGCCCACCAGATTCGATGAGGTCCTTTATGAATGGAGGGTATTGCCTGAACTTGAAGGTCTTGCCAGTGCTCTCGTTGACGATGGTCCCCTCATCGGGCTGTATCCTAATTGGGTCCCCTTCGTCGGCATCGACCTTGCACTCGATCGGAAGCAGTCCCACATTGATCGAATTCCGGAAGAATATCCTCGCGAAGCTCTCGGCCACAACGCATGACACACCCGCCTGTTTTAGAGCTCTCGGCGCATGCTCCCTGCTCGAGCCGCATCCAAAGTTCCGGCCCGCGACAATGATGTCCCCTGCCTTCACCGTCTTGACGAAATCCGGTCGGATCTTGCCGAAGGCAAAGAGACCGAGGCGATCGGTGTTGTCGCTCGTCAATCTCTCCGCCGGGATTATCTGGTCTGTGTCGACATGGTCCCCGAACTTCCACACTCTGCCCTTCATCTGATCCACATGATCACCTCACACGACCGCGTTTGGAACGACGATCCTTCCGGCCAATGCACTGGCAGCTACCACGGCCGGCCCAGCGAGATACACTTCTGAGTTCTTGTGACCCATCCTTCCCACGAAGTTCCTGTTCGTGGAGCTCACGCATCTCTCGCCTTCCGCAAGGACCCCCATATGACCCCCCAGGCACGCGGCGCACGTCGGTCCAGAAACGAACGCACCCGCATCGGTGAAGATTTGTATGAGGCCCTCCTGAAGGACCTGCCGATAGACCTTCGTGCTTGCTGGTACGACTATCATCCTGACAGACGGATGGACCTTCTTCCCTTTCATGATTGAAGCCGCGACGCGCATATCCTCGATCCGCCCGTTCGTGCATGAGCCCAGGAACGCCTGGTCGATCGGGACCTGGACCTCGCTTGCAGGCCTGACGTTGCCCGGGGAGTGCGGAAGTGCCACCATGTAATCGAGGGTGGACAAATCGTATTCACGCTCGGTCAGGTACTGCGCCCCCTTGTCTGGCGAAACCTTCTCGTATCTGCCCCTGAGGGTGCCTCTTAGGAAATCGTCGGTGGCCTTGTCCGCAGGGAATATGCCCGCCTTGGCCCCCGCTTCGACGACCATATTGGCAACGGTCAGTCGGTCCGACACGGTCATCGATCCGACGCCACGACCGGAAAACTCCAAGGTTTTGTAGTTCGCCCCGTCCACGCCGATGTCCCCGATCATCTTGAGGATCAGATCCTTCCCCGAAACGTATTTCTGGAAGCCTCCGCTCAACTTGATCTTAATTGACTCGGGCACCTTGAACCACAGCTTCCCCTCCGCGAAGCACGCCGCCGCCTCGGTGCTCCCGACACCGGTCGAGAAAGCCCCCAACGCCCCGTAAGTGCAAGTATGGGAGTCCGCCCCGACGATCAGCCTGCCTGGTGCAACGAAGCCTTCGTCGATCATCACCTGATGGCAGATGCCGCCTCGCCCTACCTCGTAGTAGTTCTCGATCCTGTGCTTTCTTGCGAACTCCCGCATCTCCTTGGCCTGCTCCGCCGAGGGCACGTCCTTGTTCGGTACGAAGTGATCTGGGACAAGGATCATTTTATCCCTCATGGGCTCGCAGGAAAGTGTATCGAACTCGCGGAATGCGATCGGACCAGTTATGTCGTTGACCATGACGTAGTCGATCTCGGCCTCGACCACGTCTCCTGCGTAAGCATTCGTCGATGACTTCGCCGACAGAATCTTCTCCGAGATTGTCTTCCCTTTCGACTCGGGCACTTGATTCCCCCCATGTCAGTCCTTAGTGATCCTTGAATACAGTCGATCAATCGCCTCGACAGCCGCATCCACGCTCGTCTGGACGATATCGGATCCGACGCTCTTTCCAACGGACACGGCCTTCTTCTCGCCGTTGTGCTGGAGCTTGACGGAGACCTCACACAGCGCATCGCTCCCTCCGGTGATGGCGCTCAGCCTGTATTCGACCAGCGAGATCTTGCAGCTCACAACGGATCTGATCGCGTTGAGGGCGGCGTCCACCGGCCCGATGCCTATCTCCGAGCCGCGCTTGTTCTCCCCGTCGACCTCGAGGGTGACGACGGCGGTGGGCGTGATGTTCAGACCTGTGAACACGGCGAACTCCTTCAACTTCACCTTCCTCACATCGCCCGCGCGCTGGCCGGCAACGTGATAGGCGAGGGCGACGAGCTCCGCGTCATCCACGTGCTTTCCGCTCTCCGCCAGCTTCTTCACTTCCTGGACGACCTTCCCAACCTGCTCCTCAGAGAGGGTGACACCGTACTCGCCCAGCTTCTCCTTCACCGAGTGGACTCCGGTGTGCTTGCCGACAACGATCTCCCTCCGCATGCCCACCAGCTCCGGCCCGAAGGCCTCGTAGGTGGAAGGGTCTTCGAGGATGCCGTGGACATGGATACCAGACTCATGCGCGAATGCGTTGCTTCCGACGATGGCCTTGTTCCCAGGGACTGGCATGCCCGTCAGGTTGGACACGGTCTTCGATACGTAACCGATCTTCTTTGTGTCGACGTTCGTCCGGATGTTGTAGAACGCCATAAGACCGAGGACGACCTCTTCGAGCGCGGCATTCCCTGCCCTCTCTCCGAGACCGTTGACGCAAACGTGGACTTGTCTCGCACCGCATCTGACCGCGGCGAGGGAGTTCGAGACTGCGAGCCCGAAATCGTCATGACAATGCACGCTCAGGGGCACCTTCGTGACGGGCATAAGCTCGCTCACAAGACGCTCCATCGCTGGCGTGGATGTGACTCCGACAGTGTCAGGGAGGTTGATCTTGTCCACGCCCGCCTGCTGAACGGCGATATGCATCTCCTTCAGGAAGTCCAGACTGGTGCGGGTCGCATCCTCGCATGAGAATTCGACGGTCAAACCGTGCGCCTTCGCGTACTCGACGGCATCCACGGCCCTCGCCTTCGCCTCCTCCCTCGTCATCTTCAACTTGTGCTTCAGATGGACGTCCGAGGTGGCGATGAACGTGTGGACGTAATCGACGCCACAGTCGATGACGACATCAACGTCCTTCCTGCTCGACCTCGAAAGCGCGCAGACCCTCGACTCAAGATCGAGAGAGGCGATTCGCTTCACCGCTTCCTTCTCCCCGACCGAGATCATCGGGAAACCGGCCTCAATCACATCGACTCCAAGGTCGCTGAGCGCTTCGGCTATGCGGACCTTCTCCTCGACGGAAAGGGCGACGCCCGGGGTCTGCTCTCCATCCCTGAGTGTCGTGTCGAAGATCTCAACAGACTTCGGCATCGAATCGGCCAAGGCCCAGGAGTTGAACGCGCTGGTGTACACTCTCTTCCTATCTAGGCCCCGGCCCTTTTCGCGGTCTGACGTTGATTCCTCTATGGTTCGACGGACGGTCATGAAAACCACCTCGACCAAGCAGGCTCAAAGCAATGGGACTGGAACCAGGCGCAAAAGCAACAACAGTCCCAACCTCTGAGCGTTCATTCTTGGTCCCGGCTTTGTAGTTTGAATGGTAAATTGAACGAGCTATATAACCATTGCTACATGCCACTTTTCGGGCATATAACACATCATCTCTCAGGGCGTGATACCTGTCCGGTCGAGCCACGCAGACGGATGGCCTCGACGCGAGTAGCGAACTCCATCGTGCCGATCTGACCCGCCAAGTACTCGAGCATGAGGGACACTGCATCGGAGGGTATCCCGTCTATGAGCTCGACCGGACCATGACCGAGCAAGCCTAGAGGACCGTAGGGCATCTTCTCCGCCTGCTCCGCGAGAACATCCTCGATCTGAGGGTTGTCGTACCAGTCTCGCATAGCCCCGCCTTGTGTAGGGTCGTGCCCCATGAGATATGCAGATGCTTGTTTCGACAGACCCGCTCGACGACACGCTCCGGCTACCCAATGGCGAACGTCGACTGGACGTAGAGGCGGCAGCTTCCACCGTTTTTGCAGCCACTTCCAATGCTTCGTGATGGTTATCGGGTTCATTTCCTTCGAGGGGTCTGTTCCTCCCATGGCACTCTTCCACGGAAATATCACCCGGTCTGGCAGAGGCTCGGGCGTCATCTTCCTCCAAATATCCAATGCTTCCACGACATCGGGGGCGAGCCTCGCCGCGACCGGCGAGCTCGTCTTGAAGCCTTCCTGCGAGCCGTCGGCGATCACGGCAACGGGCTTGCCCGTCTCATCGTAGCGGACATTCCGCCATCTGAGCCGCGTCGCATGAGAGGGACGCCACCCGTGCTGCGCGATGAGAAGCCATTCTAGCCGCCGACGGAGGTCCGGCTCGTGAGAGATCGCCTCCTTCCACGCGGTCATCACCGCATCCGACGGGCTCTCCCGCCGCCGCGTCCTGGGAAGCTTCCCCAAATCCCTCCTGGCATCTATCGGCCATGGCAGACCGAGGCCGAAGCTCCATACGGTCTTCAGCGTCCCATAGTGCCATCGCCACGAGGGGCACGGGATGTGCTCGTCGAAGTATGCAAGCAGGAGCGCCCGCCATCTTCGCTGGATCCTGACCGAGGCGGTGCACATACATGTCGTGAACGAACCTGGCTCTCAACTTACCCGCTTCTTCCTCCGGGTGGCGAGGAAGAAGAGCAGGCAGGTGGCGACGATCGCCACCGCTCGCAAGATGCTGACCGCGATATACTGGATGTTGATGAACCAAGAGGAGTTCAAGGTCAAGGGCTGAACCCCGGGCTTTTTTCTGCGACGAGGAACGCCTGAAAAAGATTGGGGCAGGCTCTGGACAATGGGCGAAGTTCGCCGTAGTGCGGCGTGGACCGCGGATAGAAGCTTGTCCGACCTGTCTCAGTCGGGAGACCGGGCTCGAGGGAAACGATAAAAAGGTGTCAAAGGAATCCTCCATCGGGGAAGGACTCCTTCAACATAGAAGGAAGGGGTTTAGTTCCGAGTCCTTTCAATTCAGTCAGATTTTAGTTCACGCCCCCTACGACTGAGTAAGCTCGTAGGCAACGGTGGCAGAACCCGCAGCGGTAGGTAATGCGGCGACGGTGACATGATAGACAAAGGTGCCCTCTGCCGCAATGGTCTGCGTCGCGGACGCTCCTGCAATAGTCGCGGTCACACCAGTACCACCCGATACCGTGCAAGCGAGGGTAACGTTCGCGATTGTTGTTCCTGAGTTCGTGACCGTTATGTCATAGGCCTTCGATGTTCCCTGCATCAGACTAATGTCGGCTATCTCAGGATCACTGACTACCGTGACTGCCGGTGTGACGGTGACAGCCCGGTGTGCTGTCCACACCCTACGCACTGCAGCTGTAACGACCATTGCGATCCCGGCGATGATCAGAAGACTCGCCGGGGTCTTCGCCATCCATTTTGTTGCTTTCATATTTTCCCCTTAAGTCATCATTTGATGAAAGTACCCGATAGGCACGACAAGGCTTCAAGCCAAGCCCTTCGGTGACCGGTCGCATGAGGACAGCCCCCCAATCAGGATACGGGTGCCCATGGGAGCCCTCAGGAAGAGCCTCCCACGCCCGCCTTGCTAAGGAGACGTCCCTTCAAGCCCGAGCCTTGCGATAAGCAGAGAGGCAGCCTCGTGATAGCAATGACCGCTAGTAGGGACCTAGGGGGGAGAGACTTAGATGAATGTCCGAGCAACAGAGAGAGTGTTCCCCCAGGTCAGAGCTCAATGCGGGCTCCGAAAAACTATATGGATCTCCGTGGTCTTGAAGTTCGCGGTCAATGCGTAGTAAAGTTTACCACAGCCTTACCACAGAGCATTACCACGCGGCGATACAACTGGAACACGTTTTACTATCTATGCATATCGGATCGCGATTAATGCATGACTTGATTTTCGCAAGGGCGAAAATGCATGGTAAAGCGTAAGTCCGCGGTTGCCATAGTCAAGACGAGATGAGAATAAGCACTAAGAATAAAAGAATCGTTAGAAGCGAGGACGAACTGCGCGGTCTCTTAGCCCAGGGCTGGAAACTTTACCAGCATGCTGGAGTGCACCGCTGGTATATCCATAAAGGCCGGAAGGACTGGAGGATCGTCGCCCCGCGCCTAGACAGGGTCTGCGAGGCGATTTATGAAAAGAAAGGAATTTTCCCATGGACAGAGAACCCGGCACTCGTAGACGCCATGGCGGAGGCCATGGAGATTAGGAGATTCTCCTAGGAGACGACCATAGGGAAGGCCAAGGAAAAGCGCCCTCACGTCGACGGCGGCGTCGTTGGCGGCGCCCATGGTGCCTATCGCCTGGTTGACCTTCTGGATCTCCGCGTAGAAGGGACTCGCGTCGCCCTCCAGGCCGATCTCCACGCTGCCGGCCCTTACCGTGACATCACCTCCTCTCCCCAGTGAACGCCGCGTGCAGCCGCAGGATCGAGCGCTGCATCTGCTCCGGCGTCATCGGCTTCCTCGACTGCATCCCGTAGCTCGGCATGAAATCCGCGACCTTGTAGACCCGCTCCTTCTTCGACCTGAACCTATTGGCGACGACCGCGCATATCCGGGCGGCCCGCCGATCGGCACGCTTCTCCCGCCTGACCCAATCCTCCTGGCATCGCCTGAACTATCAACGCTTCAATGAGATCAGGGGGTCATAGCAGGCCTCGTTAGCCAAAAAAAGAAGAAGAAAAACACGAAGGGTTTACGTCCTCGACTTCTCGAGGATCTGCTGTACTTCAGTCTCCTAGGGCTCTCTGTACCCACCAGGGGGCCGCAGGAGCTCGTCGAATTCATCCGTAAGGGCGTCGAGCTTCTGCTCCAGATCCTCGATCCTCCCCTTCATCGGGGCATCCCAGCTGGGATCGATCTTCCTCGTCAGGATAAATGTCTCGAAGGGCCGCTTTCCGAGGATCCTCTCCTCCTCATTCTCAAGCTCTCCGATACGCTTAAGGATAGCATCGAACCGCCTCTCCTTTTCCTCCTCCTGTCTCCTCGTCGCTTCATCGTCTTCATCCGTCGTGTCCACCTCCCTCGACCTACTCTGGGACCGCCGATCGAGGGGCTCGTGCGGGAGCCGAGCTCCGAGCTTACGGGATGGGAGAGGTTGCGCAGGGTGGGCATACTCGCAGTGAGCTTGCAGCGGGCTCCTAGGCTCTTGCATAGCCGGATCCTAGCAGGGGAGCTCCCTAGGCTCCCTTCGTCCTTCTGCTTCGCCAAGGTTCCAAGGCTCCCCTCATCCGCAACAATTGTTGCAGCGAAAGTCTATGGTCTCCGTATGTGGTCTCCTGATGTGGTCTCGGAGATGGTGGGGTCATTGGTGCTCCGATGTGGGAAGCCTTATGGTACCCCGTTCAAATGTAGGC